>ERZ891134.410-NODE-410-length-36487-cov-9.873243_pt1 | contig 36487 bp, 30 predicted proteins | sample MGYA00520888_ERZ891134 | MGnify/ENA primary metagenome ERZ891134 (study PRJEB32303, sample SAMEA104408692) | aquatic metagenome | biome: Brackish water; feature: Coastal; material: water | place: Baltic Sea | collected 2014-10-23 | depth 10 m ... | reverse complement strand
AGTATGACAATGCGCAATAAGTAGTAATCAAAAACCAAGAAAAACACTCTGCACGATATGTCAAACAGTTCACCTTGATGATTGCTTCATCACGACTTGAGATCCACTGTATCCCACCAATTGGCGGGTGTTGTACCCATGCGGCTAACGAGACTGATGAGCACATCCATCGCTGGCACAGGCCCCTCTTTGTCTAAATTGAATTCCAAAGTGTTGATGACCTCCTCGCCTTTTTTTTCTGTCAACTGCATGAAGTCATCCCCTTCCTTGCTGTAAATAGAATATTCAAGATGAAGGCCAGCATCACGTTGAGGGCCAAAATAAAGCATGCTCAAAGTGGAAGATGATGCAAAGATGTTGTTGAGAGCATCATTAACGGTTTTGACCTGAACTTTGCGTTCGGCTCCGATGGTGGCGACAACGAAGGTTTTGGTATCGCCATCAAAGAGATCGTCATTTGCCTTTACCGCTACTTTCATGAAACCAATAAATTTGCCTAATTCTCCGTTTTTGTATGTTAGCCAGACCTTTAAGCCAAGCAAAACAGCAAAGATCAACACAAATACAATGACATCCCACATAAATCAAGGATCATTCGAAACATCATCAATGTATGGGCGGACAAGACCTCAAGATTGTGATTGCATATGCCAACTCATCGCACGCAATGTCCCAAAGAGGAAATGGATTATTTGCCAGACCTGCGCTTTTCTTCCTCGATATGATCTTTCCAATACTGCACCATTTCTTTGGCTAAATATTGGTCATAGCAAGCTTTACACAACTCGATTTTTTGTAAATTTTCACCATGGTAGTGATTAGTTGCCCCTGCTTTACCACAGGCAGTACAAAATCCCGTGAGTGGTGACTTTGTCATGATGTTACCAATATACCGTATTATTTAGACATGGGTAAATTTTTTCAAATCTTTACCGACACGTTACCGATTTTCGACCAACCCGATTAAACCTTCAAGAACGTGAGGTTAATGTTACCATTTTTCATTACCTGAACAACCGGCCGGAAGCCCACATGTGGCGTATTAGCGATTCTTTGCTGTAATATTGCAAGAACCTGAGGGTCTAATTGAACGTCGAATAATGGTTGATTAACCGGCACACTTGGTGACAGAGTTTTGGCTATTGGTTTCGCTTTTTCTAACGGCTTAGCCTGCTTAACTGGTGCCGGTATTGCTTGTTGTGAGTTTTCTTCCTGTTTTGCCTCAATGTCTTGGAAAGCCTTGTCCAACTCCTCATCAAATTCCTCTTCTTCCTCCACCACTTGCGCCAAATCTTGTTCAGACTCCATCACTTCTTCGACGATCTCTTCTGGCATTTGCTGAACTGGTTGCATATTAGTTTCAGGTAAAGCTTGAATTGGCGGAATTACCGCATTTTGCATGCTGCTGCCTTGACCTTGGTATAGCGTACTTTCTTCGCCCATTCTATTCATGTAGAGAATACCGAAGCCAAATGCCACTATACCAATTAACATCCATATCATGTAACGGAATAATTCAGTATCAATGGAAAGAGAAAGCATGAACAGGGATAACAAAGAACCGAATGAACCAAATCCTCTACGCCATGGAGTTTCAGTCTCATCTCTAAATCCTTGAATAGCAATGCCAATTAGATAACCTGCCCAAAGCGTCCATAGAACTGGCCATACATCGCTGTCCATCAAAATCAAGACAATTCCAAAGAGGAAGTATGCTATTGCCGATATTCCAACTTTGTCAATCCACGAGAAGTATTCTGTTTCATCTTCCCAGTCAAATGCCGACCATTTCCAAACAACTTCGGTTTTTGTTGCAAGATATGTCATGAAAAGGCCATTTGCCAATAGAACTGTTCCTGCAACTTTATTAATTTGTGAACTAGTAAGTACATCTAGTTGAACAATTAAATTACAGATTGCGAAAACATGCAGAATCGGCAACATCAGGATGCCATTTTTTCCACCATCGGCAAATACTTCTCTAGTAATCCAAATTGCACCAAATAAAGTACCAATTCCAAATAGTGCATTCCATGATAAAACAAGACAAACAATTGCAACATACTTACTAGCTGTAGTCAGTTGTTCTCTTCCTCCAATTGATGCAATATCCAACGCATGATCTGGTCTAGAGTGTTCAATCGCAACCTTTGCCCAACGATATAGTAACCCACTCTTAGATAATTGATTAAGCACTAAAGTGAATAGCCCTGTTGTTAGAATGCTATTAGAAAATATTTCCTCGTCACCTATATCTCCAAAGGCAGAACTACTGGCAAATCCGATTAACAATGAGATGAACATAAAGATTGGTGCCCAAGGAATAAGTTCAATTCTACCAGAGAGCCATGAGTAAGTTGACAAGAGTAGGGTTAAAATTACGAATAACCAACCAACTTCAGTCAGTATTCCTGCTAGGCCAAGCGCCAGCCAAATGGCTGGGAATACCAACGGCGTTTCAGCAACCTCATCACCAAGACCTGCTCTTCCCTCAATAACACCTTTAGCAAGGATGATTAACGCCGTTGATGCCATTATCAAACACGATAGTCTAGTTATTCCAAGAACCGTAACTTGACTTGGGTCATAAGCTGTGACATCGATTAATTGAAGCAATGAGTAAATCATCGAACTATCCCAAGCAAATCTATCCTGGAATAATATAATGGCAATCGGTGCTAAAGATAATAGTAAATTCTGTCGATGTTTAAGAGCCCTAGAGAATACCAAAATATACATTGTAATGAATAAAATCCCGCCACTAGAATCTATCAAACCCAAAGCCAGTAAACCGAATAATGTGATTCTATCTGCGCTTTTGTCAAGACTTGCAGAGTTGATGCCTTTCTTGCTAAGTGATGCAGAAACAATCAACGGGCCTGCTAGTAACATCAAATCAAGTATGACTCCGTTGATAATTAATTGGTCAACCTCAGCAGCAGCATAGTTTAATTTGAAGGCAACCGGTGAAGCAACAATAACCATCAGCCAAATTGCGACCATTCTTCCAAGTGAAGACGCTTCTTTTTCATCTAGTACTTCCTTGATAATTATGCCAATTGGAATCAACATCAAAACTATCCACTGAATATCCAAAGCGATGCTTTTTGCATCAATTGATGAAACCGATATACTGAACAGAAGTAGTGGCCCTAATAGGCTCATCCTACTCAGTGGTCCCCAGCCCTTGGTTTCATTAGTTGGCTCGATTTTCTCTTTGTGTATTACCCAATTACCTGTTATCGGGTCGTAAATAGGAACCAATTTCCTCCGGTTGGAATTAGCCATGTTGATTAAGTACCCAACATCCAATTCTGTTTCTTTGAATTTCATCATACTCAAGTAAACCATTACTCCGACAATCGCTAAGGTAATATTGAATCCCGACAAAGCCTCAGAAATAGCATCAGGAAGCGGCACCTCAAGTCGACCTAAGAAGGACAACAGCACCGATAAAACCATCGAGGTAAATAGTGCTGAACTAGCCCCCATTGCTGATCTTTCATCCTTATTTTCTCGAGCCTCATTCAACATTAGATAAGAGGTTATTATGGTGTAAATTACGATAGTCCAAGGGACCAAAACATTACTTCCAAGTAACACTGGAGACGAAACGACTAATGTTCCAAGTAATGTAAAGTGGGCAAAGTTATCGATTTTATTTTTAGAGCGGGCCACTTCACTAGTTACTAGTAAAGCAATAATGAGAACAGAATCAAAATACTCATAATAAAATCCATTTGAGTTAAGATGACTTTGTAAGAAGAACGACGCTCCTGCTGCAGCAATGGTACTATTAGCTACCCACCTTCGAGTAATCTTGGAAATAATTAGCAGGTAGGGTAACATAATGATGGTTATTACCCAAGGTATGATGCTTGCTTGAGGAACAATTAGGAATAATGACGCTGCTAAGCCTATTGGCATATAGGGGATTCGCCGTTTTAGGGTGGCAGGGAAATAGGCAAGTAATACTGTCAGCCAAAGAACCACTTGAAGGGTGATTATACTGGATAAATCACCATATTCGTCTGCTCTAAATGGTCCAAGAATTAAATTCAATTCTTCCGCCCTAGCAAAAACCATGGCGAGAATTACTTCGCCAACAAGGAAAATTGATACCCATTGCATCAGGTCTTGTCGAAGGCGGTGATCTGCTGCTAGCCACCCTTGAACAATAATTATGAAGATAATCAAAGAAAGCGCTCCACCCGCTCCAGTATCATCTGCAGGATTATTTTGCATTTCATATAATATCGGAATAATTCCGCTTGCCAATGCTGCAATGGCGAATATTATTCCGCTATTTGAGCGTAGAGATAACCACATGGATACTGCTGTCAAAGAGATTATCGAAATTCCTAACTCCCAAGATACAATGTCATTAGACCATCTCATCCAAGGGCCAAATCCAATAATGGCTAGTACAAGAGGAGTGAATGTTGCTACAGACCACCCAAAAACCACCTTGCCCTTCAATCTGTTAAGATACATGACCTGTCCAAAAATCAGAATAAAACAGGCGGCTAATTGAACATATATTGCTTCGGCTGAGGGCGACCAATCGGTGTCTGAATATGGAATACCTTCATTCAAGAACCAAGAGTAATTTGATGCGGCTTCACCAATTAACCATCTTGAGCCCCATAAAACGCCAACTGCGGAGAAGAAGAAACCTATGCCAATCAGGTAATCGTGAACGCTATGTAATTCAGCGCCACCTTTTCTACGCTGCCATTCTACCAGTGCAATTGCCATTCCAGCCGAAATTAAGCCACCTACTCCTAAAATCAAGAAATTGAGATTTGTCGAATTCTCGGCAAACGCAATTGCAAGTATACCGCCCCAAATTGCGAACATAGCAATTCCATAAAGGATCAATTGAGCAAATTTCTGTAGCGGATTAACCACAGTATTTGCTGGTAGCGGGCCTGGTGAAACTACCGACAATGCAGGCATTGAGGAAGAGCCCTGAAATAAACTCCCAGGGGTTGGATTTGCGGAAATAATCGCTTTTGGCCTAGTAGGGCGAATGGGTGCACTTGACATTTTATCGTCCGTGGTTCAGTACATTGCCTTTTGAAGATTTAGCCGGCATTAGTCGAAAATATCTATTTTGAAGTAATTTAGCGCCACATGGTTGTGACTTTGGATTACTCGCCTTCAGATTTGGCTTCTTGTGAAGCATCTAGCGGCTCGCCTTCACCAGATTTTCTAGCGATTAGTATACCAAGCAGCAGGCCGGAAGAAATACCGGTAAACAGTCCCACATAGAGCAACATTTTCTCAGGAGTTAACTCGTCATCTTCGCTTTCAGTACTGGTTGTAGTATCTCTGTCATCATTAATGACGCCAAATTCACTACCTATTGAGGGGACATTTGCTTCCACGTGGGTGCCATTATCAGCCATCAACTGAATAGTTGCATTAACCACCGAGCCATCGGAACGAAGATCTTGGTAAGTATAATTGCCCACAGTCCAATTCATGTCCATAGTAACTATGAAATTAATAGTACAATTTTCATCTAGTTTGGTGTTGTTCTCATCCCGCTCGCAATCGTAAGATAGTTCACCAGAATCCCAATCAAAGGTGCCGTTGTAAAGTCCATCACCATCAGAATCGTAGACAATTCGATGTGTCAAATTGGACTGATTGTCAACATTATACCAGATAACCGAATCGTTTTGGATAATCAGGGGATTGTCTTGAGAAAACCCATCTTCTTGGATTAGCACAGTAAAGCTACTCGCAGTATGTGCTTGGACAGAAACTATTGCCGGGCTGGCAACAAAAGCAAGTAAAATTGTCAAGGCTAATACTCGTGTTTTGATGGCCATATTCCAAAACCACAGCCGCTCATAAATAAATAATCCCAACAAGCGTTTATTGCATTAATTCAAATAATACTGCTTTTTGAACGGACTATGCGTAAAGAAGGTATGACTCGCGATTGGAATGGTGCAGACCAACTCATAATGTATGCAATCGTTGGCTTAGTAAGCGTCAGTATGCTTTCTCTTGGCGCATATGTCATTATGTCTGCCGGTGAAGAAGACTCTTCACCCTCATCCATGGATCAAGAAGCATGGATCGACCCAACTATCGAGATTGAGGATGAAAACCACAGTCACACCGATCTACTCGCTCACCGACTACAAACTAGCAACATGCAACTAATTGACTATCACAACCTAAACTGTGATGGTAACGTTGCACCACCTGCTGAACTTGATAACGTAGCAGGAAGACCTTGTTTCCCTGAATACAAGAATGTAGGACCCACTCCTGGAGACTCTTCTGAAATCGCCATAGAAGGTAATTTCATGGAAGACTGTGTTAAAAACCCAGATGGTTCAGGCGGTTGCTATGCTTATGTTTCATCTTACAACCAGTTTGAAATTCTAGATATCTCAAAACCAAATAATATTACTTTACTCTCGACATATTACGCTGAAGTTGGCCGTATGATTGACATCAAGGTTACTCCAGACAACAACTGGGTTTTGGTCAATCACGAACTTACCAACAGCGATTTAGATCCAATTCCAACTGACGATGATGCTAACAGTGGTGCAAACCGCTTAGACGTAATATCCGTAGTTAACAAGAATGAACCAATCAAGGTTGCAGAATGGAACAATCCTCCAGCCGGATTCCACAATCAAGACATGCACGTGGATTGTGACTGGGAGCCAGCCAATCCACTATGGTCTATCGAAGAATGTCACCTTTTCTTATACGGCGCTGACCCATATCCAGAAATGGTTGAGGGAGATTCAGGAACTTTTTACAAAGGCACTCAAGTGTTTTATGTCCCGCTTGGATTTGAGTCTTGGAACCCTACATCCACAGACGAACAGCAAAATGACAGTCGACAAATTCTACGCTGGGGCGGATATTCACCTGAGCCTGAAACAACTTGCGGAGGATCCATTTTTAACCACGACAATGTATTTCACATTCATCCAATAACAGGACAGAAACTTCTCTATATCTCTTATTGGGATGCAGGATTGCGTATCGTTGATGTGTCAAATCCACCAGAAGTTCCAGACCCCGAAGGAATCTCTTGGCCACAAGATAACGAAGTCGGCCGCTGGCTTGGTTGCCCAAGTGCCAGCGATGGCTGGTACGGTCCTGATGGTGGGGGACATGCTAACATGACCTCAGAAGAATGGGGTGGCAGCAGTGGTGCGCTAAACGGCAATGGCTGGATTCATTATGCGGTGCCATACGAACACCTACTGTGCAATGGTGCAGCTGAGTTCGATCCGGTAAACACTTGGGACGATGAATGTGGAACAGGCCCTGAAGACCCAGTCTACGGCATTAACTGGCGACACTTGACTCTCATTGCTCCTGAATATGGCACCAACACTAATCACACCGGTTACATTTGGACTATCGACACAACCGACCCAGCAAACCCATTCTTACTCAGCAAGTGGAAATTACCAGGAACAAGTATTCTGCCAGATGGCAGCGAACACCCACACCACTACATCCCAGGCGGCTATATCTACAGTCCACACAATGGTGATACTGGAACTAACGGGCACGTTTACTGGACGCATTATCACGCCGGTAACTGGGTAACCGACCACAGCCAAATCTGGAATGATGTCAAGTGGGTAAACGATGTACCAGCACCAGAAGTTGGTTTCCCAGCGATTGAACAACTTGCTGAGACTCTCACTATGGGTTACTATTCGCCTGCAGGACCAACATGGATTGAAGACCCTAAGGAAACCCTAGGTTATGACATGGCTGATTGTTGGGCATCTTGTATGATTCCATTTGACTGGGGGCTGCAATATGACCCACGAGGATTCTTGTTCATCTCTGAAATGGTATCGGGAATCTATGTTGTACAAATGGATGAAGACATTAACCAGAATTATCTCTACCCACCATTGTATGCTACTGATGAGTAATCAAATTACTAACAACTGAATTGTCATTCTTCTTCAAACGCGGGAGATTCAGCATTAAATTTTGACTCTACTTCTTCGATCGCATTTCGAAGCACTAAGCCGTGATAAACTTTGATGCCTTTGTCCTTAACCGTCTGGTTAACTGCCTTTTCTAGCTCAATTAATTCATCCTTTGATTTAGCACCCTCTATCTTAGTTAACAAATCTCGGTATTTACTCGCTCTAACGTAATAGATGGCGAAGTAGGTTGGAATTAACAATAATGGAATGACTAATTCCTCAAACACGATTTCCATGAAGGCAGAAACAGAAAGTTCGAAACTCTCCGCATCATAGCCTTGACTAAACGAGTTACCGTTTAATCCACCTGAGTAAAAGACACCGCTATTAATGCCAAAATACAGATTAAACGGGGTTTCATCAGCATCAAAAATATCAGAACCACGATCCAATTCCACCGAATCTGGCCAACCATCATTGTCATTATCGCTATCTATGACGTCAGGAATAGTATCTCTATCAGTATCAAGGGGCGTTGATAGTGGGTTGTATGGGTCGTATAGAATCGTGCCAGACGATGCAGCTCGCTCTAATTCGTTACGTATTCCATCACCATCTGCATCATCATCATAGATGTCGGGCATGAAATCTCCATCTATGTCAGAACAACCAACTAGTCGAATTTTGCTTTTTCCATATGCAGCTGGACAATTGTCAGATAACTCGTGGCCACCTTGGTCAGCATAACCGTCTTCATCAGTATCTGACCAAATTTTGGTAATTGTTGGCCAAACATCTTGCGCATTTTCTACCCCGTCGCCATCAATATCATTATCGGAATTATCACCAATTCCATCGAGGTCTAAATCTGCATGCTCTGATGAATTATTAGGAAAAGCATCAGCACCCATGACAATAGTCCAATTCTCATCAGCATCAGACCATCCATCCCCGTCTGAATCCAAACAGCCAATTCGGTCTTCGGTTGAATCACCACTGGCCACACATGGAGAATCTTGCGCTGACGCAGAGGTTATAGAAAATCCTGAAACGATTACCGCCAGCAGTATTATCACAACAATTTGTCTTGATGCCATGCGTACCGGTCTGTTTGAACATTAATGGCTTTATTGCTATGCATTGTGACAAAACCTTGAAAACCCAACATTACAGCATATAGCCATGCGATTGCAGATTCTAGTCATAACGACTCTGTTATTGCTGCCGTCATTAAGCGGTTGTGTCGAGGAAGCAGCAGAAGCACAGGAATTCCCACAATTCTCTGCCGTGGCCGATGATGAACTAACTTACAACAATTCGAGAATGGCCGGTGCCCCCTATATTGTGATGTTTTCTGCAGAATGGTGTAATAGCCCGTGTTATTCTACTTTGCATTCAATATGGAATGCGCAGGCAGAACTCCCAGTATTGGTGATGTCCACCGATCCAGCCAAACGCGCTGGCGGGGTCACTTTACAACAATGGCATGAATCGGCTAATGCTCACGATGATGAGGAAAATGATACTGGTATTGAGTTGTCAACCTATGCCTTCATGAAGGGTGATGATACTGCGCTTGAAATGGATATTACCACTCCTGGGACGACCTTTTTCATCAATTCAGCAGGCATTATCACCGATCGCCACGAAGGCTTACTAGATGACCAAGAGTTAATTTCGTCATACTGGGAATCAGCGTCACAATAACCGGTTTAATTACTCAAGGCGCATCTAGCACAAACAAAAGTTTCACCGTCTTGCCAAAGTATTTTTTTGTGTTCAGTAAGATAAATCTCGCCACATGACTCACATTTTAGAGAGATACTAGTAACCTCGTCTTCTGTTAAAATGTATGGCGTATTAACAATTTCAGGTTTTATACAAATTTTACAATACCATTTTTTGTTAGTTTTATTCAATTCCATTACTGCGGGTTTGTCGGTCTTGTAGCACCTAAAGCACTGCCAGTCTTTGTCTGGGCCCCACACAATTAAACTAACATTGAGTTATTTATCAAATTATAAATTTCTTGAAATTTCAATTTATACCCTTATTTTTAAGTCACCTTAATTTCCCCGAATTATGCACTTCTACATTCCCGGAGCAATAGCCGGAATTATTGTCTTCCAAGTATCGATAATCGCTCCGACAATGTTCAAAAAACTTAAGATTGAAGATTTCGGCACCGCCATACGCTCTATTTGGCCAAAATTCTTCGCACTAATCTGCTTTCTAGCACTCGCTAGTATTGCGGTCATGGTGTCAAGCGGTGACGGGAATAATGTTCATCTAGGAATTTCTGGATTTACTTTGTTGGCCTCAGGAATCTGTTATGGGATAATCCCAGCAACCAACCGGGCAACCGACTCTGGAAATAGCAAGAAGTTTGACCTGCTGCACAAACTAAGTGTTTGGTTAACAGTAGCGATACTTCTTGCCAACATCGCATTTTTATTGGTTTGAGGCGATTAAGGATGATTAAAAATAGGTCCCAGTTGTACTTATTGCTGGCCATTATTATGGTAATGGCTGCTACAACAGTACAAGCCGAATCAACCAATGCAGAGGATAAGGATTCATTCAATATGGCCGGCTATATCTTTCTTGCAGTAGCCGGCTTTGGGTGGTTATTTTTCTTGACCCTACTTGGTTCTGCGATTTACTTGATAGCGAAAAAATCTCGACAATTATACCAACCAAAACACCCTGTAAGATGCAAATAACTTGTTATTAGAATCTAATCAAGGTTCTTTAAACAACCAAAACTTGGTAGGCTCATGAAGCACATATTGTGGGCGACAATACTGTTGTTGTTGACGCCGCTTGCTTCGGCAGAGACATACCGCATTTCTGGTAAGGCAACTTATGCTGATAACTCAGCAGTATCACTTGGTTACGTCTACGTAAATTGTGAACAAGGCGCTTTTGAGTGCTACCAATACCGCGGCACTGAGGCAATGACAAATGCCTATGGTGAATTCACCATGGTAATTGATGCAGACTCAGAAGAAGATGGAATCGATATACTCTTGACTCTTAAAGGTGAAAACTTCACCCACACTATTGACTTAAGCAAACATCAAAACTCTCCTGAAGGTAAAGTCTATCAAAATTTAAAGTTACAACAAAACCCAACTGCTTCAGGAGTGATGATGGGCTTTGGATGTTTCATTGTCCTATTTGTTGTAGCATTTGTCTCAATATTGTTGCGAACCGGTAGTCGACTTTCAACTAAGCGAGGTAGACTTGAATTCATGGGATACCGGCAAGCAAAGCAACTCGAATGTCCCAAGTGTAAGGAAATGGTCTTCCAACATGAACTTGTCAAACATTTGATTGTCGACCACGATTTAGATCCATTAGATGCTGGAGAAATTACCGGCATGGTCATGCGACGAACTTGGTCTGAAGAGGAATAAACGAGGAATTCATCAACCTCCAACTATTCCACCGATCTATGCGCATTAGTCACATCACACCGGATGGCAATGAAGCCTACGTTCATGAAGTACCTCAATTTGGTTTAGGAGTATTCCTAATGTCAGATGATGGGGAATGTAAAGACTCTATTCTAAAGGCTCTAGAAGCAGGCTATACCCATATTGACACAGCACGAGCTTACAATAACGAGCATGAGGTTGGAAAAGCGGTTAGAGAATCAAATGTTGCGCGTGAATCACTATTCATCACAACAAAACTTCGCAGAGGCCATGCAACCGGTTACCAAGATACCATCGAGCACTGCCAGAAGTCACTGGAATTACTTAATATGGACTATATCGACCTATATCTGGTTCATGCGCCACCAGAAAATCCAGACCATCGCGCACCAGTGTGGCAAGCAATGGAATACTGCCTTGAACAAGGCTGGGTCAAAGCAATTGGCGTATCTAATTACGGGCCTAGTCACTTATCGGCCATGAAAGGTTATGCAAAATATATGCCCAGTGTAAATCAAGTAGAATTCAACCCATGGCTGCAGCGCCCTCATCTAAAACAAGCTACTGAGGATGCAGGTGCCAAAGTAATGGCCTATTCTCCACTTGCTAGAGGGCACAAAGTTGACGACCCACAACTTGGCATGATTGCTGAGAAACTCGGATGTACTCCGGCCCAAGTTGCGATAAAATTCTGTTATGATGAAGGTTGCATCACTATTCCAAAGTCAAGTAATCCAGCGCGTATTGTGGAAAATATTCAATCCTTAGAGGTAGACATTTCTAGTCAATACGAGGCAATAAAATCGCTAGAATGCAACTATGTTTCTGGCTGGGACCCAACTACTGAACCCTGATTAAACCGTCTTAATCAGATATGTAGGGCAAAGCCACAAAAGATAAGCGGGTTAGGATTAACCAATGTCTGATAATTTTTGGGATACTAAACTTTCTGAGGATGCATCAATCGGTAAGGACGATAATAATCCAAAGAAATTAGATATCTCGAAACCCAAAGTGAAGATCAATGTCAAGTTAAATGACTTCCCAGTAGGTTATTGGGATAGTGATAACGATGCTATGCACATTGTTCAATGGTATAATGATAATCGAATGGCAGTTGAGGAGAAGAGCCTGGATTTTTTCAAACAGAATACTGGAATTAAACTTGTGACCTCTAAAGCAGAGGCGCAGAAAATACTTGATTTAGCGATTCAAACTATGCAAGAAGAGGGCGTAACAGTCTGGCGTCCACCAAATTATGAGTATGAAGATGAGACAAATAATACTATTCAACTCAATAATATTGAAACAGTAGGTGGCCTAATAGGTGGTTGGTTTTTTGCGGGAATTTGGTTTACTATCTCCTTTTTGATTTTATTTCTTGTTGGAGGACCTGCAATAGCAGACCTAGGGACTGCTGATTGGAATGCCACTGATGGAGTAATTACTTCTAGTGAAGTACACACCTCCACTGACGGTGAAGGAGGTACAACATACTGTTTGTGGGTCAATTATGAATATACTTACAATGGGAAAACTTACGATGGTGACGTAGTTAGTTTTAGCAAAGATAATTCATGTGATTCATGGTCAGGAAATGCGGATGATGACTACCCAGAAGGCAAGGAAATCACAGTATATGTCAATCCAGACAATCCGTATGAAGCCGTACTTGAGCCAGGACTTTCTGGCGTAGATTTCGGAGTATGCTGCGTTTTACCCTTCCCTCTCATCGGGATTCTGCTGGTTGTTATGATGCTAAAAAATACCTTTGGAGTAGTATCTTCAAAGTTTAATAAAAACCGATGAAAAGATTCTTAATTTTACACCCGAAAATCTGTAGATTATACTGTCAGTTTAACACACGGTCGGGAAAAACCCAAAGAACCACAAGACGAGGGATAACAACATGTCAACTAATTTCTGGGATGCTAAAGTCGGCGATGAAGAAAACCCCCCGTCTACCCTTCCATCAGTCGAACAAGACCGGCTTTCAGTAGAAAATAAAGCAACTAAACCTCATTCTGATGCAGTATTGTTTAGTAACCCACTGGTGATTGATGTAGACGGGAACAAAACAGAACTCCCCTTGGCACGATCTAATGAATTATCCGAGCAAGCTATTAATTTAATTTTTAAATCCAAAGAATACTGGATGATAGAACTGGCTTGCGAAGAGAGTTTTTTTCAGATGAATGTCCAGACATCTGAGATTGAACATTGGCTAGATGGCAACATAATTCACCAACAAAGAGGCGATATCGGGCAGGCAATGGATTACCTTGAGTCAATAATTTCCGAATCAATTCCTAGCGAAAATTCTACGCCAACCGACAATATTTGGTCGCAACCCACTGCAAATAATGAAATTTCTACATCGCAAAGAATTGTGGAAATGAGGGCAATAGATATTCAACAATTAGAACAATCAGGGCCCAAAGAAACACATCACTTCCCGAACCTAGCGTCTATTATTGTTGGTGGAGTGGCACTCTTTTTTGCCTTAATTTCACTAATTAATGGGGCAATCTTTCCACTGCTAATCACCGGTTTCATCTCATTTATTGGATTGGCGATTGCTTTTTCTATACATGTAAAAATAGACCATTATCCAAACGATTCTACGTTTGTCTGGTATAGGGGACAATCTGTAGATTTCATTTATCAAAAACAAGCGGGCGATAAATTACAACACTGGGAGGAAGTGAGTTATTCTACCGATTCAGAGGGTGATACAACTTCTACAACATACTACCATTTCAGAATGGTTGATGCTTCGGGCGGAGAATTATATTCAGCACAAGGTGCAGGCGGTGGTAGCTTTGGTCGCAACAATAGGGCGAAATTGACAAATTTGCTAGGTCTGCCAACAGGCAATGTGAGTAGAAGTGCAGGCAAAATACAGTATCAAGACCCCGGTTCACCGAACTTTAATGTTGAACCAGCAAAGAACTCATTTGGAGCTTTAAGCAGATTTGCCTTATTCCCAATCATCATTTTTTGATGTTCGGTTTTGTTATTGTATCTGATATTTTTCTGGATGATGATTTTGGCACCTATGATTATGAAATGCCAAATCGATGGTGTGACGAAAGCGTAAATTATCCTGTTACAGTGCCAATTAACACTGTATCTGAAACAGCAATGCGTGGTTATGAGACCAATAGAGCAGATGGCACGTATTCTAATATGGATCTAGTAATCAATGGCGGCATATGCACATATCGTTATCAAACCGGAGAATCAACAGCATTTGAGTTTGAATATGAATTACAAGAGGTCTCAGACATTGATGGAATTAGCATGCTAGTTATGTTCCATCCAGGCGGCCAATATGTTGGCTATTCAGGTATTGAAGTCTATACTATGGCACATAACAGTACGCAATGGATACAACAAATCGATTCACTTTACATGTATGGTGATTATGAACGCTATGCTTCACATGAATATCCTCACAATGAGTTTTGGTTTGACGATTGGTTTAGACATGCTTTTGATAATACAGTAGAGAACGTTTCTCAAGTAAAAATCGTTACTGGTCATGCTGACCAAATGGGCGACCGGTCAGTTAGTTTTTCAGGGCTTAGAGTTGATGCAGCGGGTGATTATGATTATCGCGATTATCGAATTTGTAGTGGAGAATGGGACGGCTTGTTTGAAAATTCAACCAGCGACATGATCCCGTGGTCGAGGTCAGATGGCGAACCATATCATTGTTAAATGCTAATCAAAAGTAAAGTAATGAAAGTATAGTTATTGTTTTTCAGGCTCCCATTCCCATTTGTATATTTTTAGCGCTTCATCTTTGATGAGTAGTTGTAAGAATGATTCTTCGTCGTGGTAAAGAGACGTATGTTCTTGAAAGGACCTATATTGTACCCCTGCCATGTATTCTGTCGGGTTGCCATTTTCTTCTGGATTCCAGCTTCCTCTTGACATGTTTAGTACTACCTCTTTTGGTGTATTACCAAAACTTACATCCCCGTTCCATTCCCCACCATACCATCCAAATAGGACGATTTTGAAACCATCAAACAAGACATAATCTTCTTTACCGAGTTTATCCAAGCCGTCCATAATTCTACTTAATCAATCGAATTTAAAAATCTATTCAAAGTAAATCAGCCTAGCACTAGCATGGCCAAGATAAATTTCCAAGATAAATTTGCTAAATTCAGCGAGCACTGGACGCCGAAAGTAATTGCGGAAATGAATGATTATCAATTTAAATTAGCTAAGGTAAAAGGCGAATTTGTTTGGCACAATCATCGCGATACTGATGAAGTATTCATCGTTATCGAGGGCTGTTTGAAGATTGAATTTGCTGATAAAACCATTGAACTCAATGCTGGTGAAATGTATGTTGTGCCTAAAGGACTGCAGCACAAACCATACTCAGATGAGGAATGTAAGATTCTCCTAGTTGAGCCAAAAGGGGTAGTCAATACTGGTGAAGCAGAAGGTGAACTGACCGCATCTAATGATGTCTGGATTTAATCATCTTTATTTGTCAAATGCTTGATGTTCTTAACCGCACTATCAACTTGCGGGATTTCCTCGACTTTGCGTTGAGCTCCCTCGGTTACTTTCAAAGATTCCAATTTCTTTCCAGACGGTATTATTCGAGCATCATATGAAGCAACCGCATCATTGTAGGCGCCTACTGCAGTATTGATGCCCCTCCCCATCTTGGCTAGATCAGCGCTGAATTTAGCAACTCGATCATAGAACTCTCGTGCTTGTGTATGAATTTCTTTAGCGTTGTCGGCCATAGACTGCTGTTGCCAGTAAAGGCTAACAGTTCTAAGTAGAGCAAGTAGAGTCACTGGCGTGACAATCAAAACGTGTTTGTTGAAGCCATATTCTTGCAGTGAAGGCTCATATTCAAAGGCGGCAGAGAGAATTGGTTCGGCAGGAATAAACATTACCGTAAAATCCGAACCGCCAATTAAACTCGGATAATTCCGGCTTGCTAAATCGTCAATATGCTTCTTGACATTTTTTGCATGTTCTTTCATTTTATCGGTTCGAGCATCAGGGTCTTCAATATCAAGACCGTCCCAATACGCAGCAAGAGGGACCTTTGAGTCAACAGGAACACTACCTCCGTCTGGAATCTTAGCAAGCAAATCTACTCGCGCACCACCTGCGCCGGATTTCAAAGTATATTCGATATCGAAATCACAGTGTTCCAGCATTCCCGCAGCCTCAGCGATATTCTTCAAGGCAACTTGCCCCCAATCGCCGCGAGCCTTAACTGAGCCACGTAAAGCGGTAGACAGCTTGACGTTTGTATCGCGTAGATTGGTAGTCTGTTCTTGCAAACCCTTGACCATCGTGGAGATTTCTGAGTAAGCCCCTTCTCTAGTTTTTTCCATTTCATTAGTAGCTAGTTCTAACTTCTCTAAGTGGTGTTTGATAGGCTCTACTAATGATTCAACTTCCTTTTTGCGAGCGTCATAATCTTTACTTGCTTCAGATTGATGTTTACCTAAGCGTTCTTCAGCAAGTTTAAGGAAATCTTCAGAGTTTTGTCTTGCCACCATAGATGCAATACTTTCCATTTCGGCTTTCATTGAATCCTTGCTTTGTTGGCTAGCAGCCGCCTGAGCCTCGGCTTTTGCTGATGCTTTGATGGCTTCTGTAGAATATTTATTCTTGGCAATCAAGAAACCAATACCAATTCCTAGGGCGCACCCAATAATCAGTAGCCCGTATTCAGTAACACTCGCCATGACATGAACAAAGCGTCAACACTTCTTGAAGACTGGGGCGAATTAGGCTGAAGCGCCAAATCACTTGCCACGGTTTTGGTTTGCTTTTAGAGAAGGACGTAGTTTCTCAGCGCCCTTACCCTTGTTGTGTAGACCACGACCACGCTTTCCAGCAGAGGTCTTACCACGGTAGACACGACCCTTGTGAGCCTTGTGACCGTTAGCGGAGCAGAATACCCCAAGTTGCTTATCACTGATGATAGCAGGATGGTGAGTATCAATCATAATCACTTCGTAGTACTTGTGTTTTCCATCTTGGCCAACCCAGTATGAGTTGAGTACTTCCAGGTTAGGGAAGTGACGGGCAACACGCTCTTCAGCGATTCTTTGAATATTCTTTGCCATGGTAATTTTGGAGATACCAGCCTTTGACGGCTTTCTCTTCATGTGAATCTTACCCTTTCTAAGTCCACCTCGGCGAACACGAGTTCTGATCATGACTACGCCTTGCTTGGCTTTGTAGCCCATTCTGCGAGCAGCATCAATACGAGTTGGGCGGTCAATTTTACAGTTGACAGGCTCTCTACGCCATTGCGCCATGCGCTCCTGACGGAACATATGCGGCAAGGCATCCTTAGGGCGTCTCCAAGTTGCACGAACGTGTTGGTATAGTCCTTGAGCCATGTTATCACCGCTTCTCAGCAACATGCCGACAAAACTCCCCTTTATCAGTCTACCTTCGCGATACTGCGCGAACATTTTCCTTAGGGAAGTTGATTATTTCGTTGTTTCAAGACCTTCAGCAAGGATACCTCGCCAGCCGCCCCACAGTGAAACAACATCGCTGTAACCCATATCTTGCAATGATTTGGCGGCTATTGCACTGCGAAAGCCACCACCACAGTACAAAATTATCTTGTCAGATTCGGTAATGTCATGTTTTTCAATATCGCGCTCAATAACGCCTTTACCAATGTGTAGGGCGCCAAAATAATGCCCAGCAGCAAACTCGTGCTGTTCTCTAACATCAATCACCATCGCTCCCTTTTGGACAAGTGCGGTTAACTCTGCTGCACTACATTCGGTAATCTCACTGCGTGCCGCTTCAACAATTGCCAAAAAACGCGGGCTGTGCTGTTTCGCCATGGTTTTGCCATAGTGGACAGGCTCATGAGGGTAATCCATGACACAGGTTCATGGCCGGACAGATAACTGGAGCAGAAGCTGTGCTTCAGGCGCTTCGTGATGGAGTGGCTATCGACCGTGTACTTGTTGACCGAGAAAAGGATACAAAGCAAATCCGTCAATTGTGTCTAGAACTGGAAATACCGTTAGAAGAAGGTTCAACCAATGATTTGTGGCGTATGTCTGCAGCAGGCCATGTCGATGCACTGGCGCTAATTGGGCGTTTTCAAACCGATTCAATGGACGAATTAATGTCAAGAGGCGGCACGATTTGGTTTTTTGATGGGGTGACGTATTCGACCAATCTTGGTTTTGCCATTAGAGCAGCAGAAGTTAGCGGTGCCAATGGCGTAGTGATAAACGTGGCTAAAACTCACGAAGAGCGCCGCACCATACGCCGTGCTAGTATGCGCGCAGATCGATTCATACCTGTCATCTACAGCAGTACAGAAGAAATCCTGCAATGTGCAAAAAAGCACAAATTGACGATTATTTCCGCCGAAGATGTTGGGGATAGAGCGCCTTGGGACGTTGACATGTCGAACGACGTTCTGCTGGTTGTCGGTGCGGAACGTGAAGGTATCAGCCAAGCGACGCTAGATGCTTCTGATTACATAGTTAGGTTGCCCATGGACGGTTTTGTTCCATCTTACAATCTTCAAGTCGCAGTAAGCGTACTTACTGTCGAAGCGCTCAAGCAAAGAATTGCTTAATGGGAAACTCTTGCTAGTTATTGAGCTATTTACTCGCCATCAGCAGGAACAAACATGTCCATTAATGGTGCAGCAAGGCCAAGCAGTCCAGCAAACATAGCCATGAAGAAACTCATGCCAACGGCCATTCCGTCTTCAAATTCCGGCATTAGAATCCACCATAATAATGCTCCAGCCAAAATTAGTCCGCCAGCAGCCCAAGTAACAACCTTTTGACCAATTTCTGGAATAGCATCCATTGCATCAATTCCAAACATTGGAAGGACCATCATCAATCCAGCAACAACGGTTACAATTATTCCTAACCAAATGAATAGGCCGCCAAAAGTTCCAGCACTAGCAGCGCTACACATGTCATCATCATCCATTTCATCACACATCTCAGAATAATCTACATCCATAGTAATTCCGCCTTCGCTCATTTCCATTCCGCCAAGCGTGTAGTCAACATCAGCATCGCCAGTGTCATCAACGCTCAACCACGAGCCACCCATAACTGCGAGTAACGCAAATAAAAATGCTCCAACAATCATTCCAGTCATTATTTTCCCTTTCATACTATTATCTATAAATTCCACCTTAGTTATAAGAATATTAATTTTCTTTATATATAGTCATATACCCGATTCATAGTTGGCCAAACCCCTTTTATCTTGCTTAATAAGACGCCAGTTCATGCTCAGGGAGAAAGGCAAGCGGCTTCCTCTTCCCAAGGTATTTGCCACAGTCATGGTAATGCTATTTCTCGTGCCTGGCTGTTTGGATTTTGGCAACGATGATGAAGCACCCTCCTCGGCTAGTGACGGGCCAATAACTATCCAAGTATGGCACACATTTGCTGCTGAAAGCAAGGAGGAAGTGGCTTTCACCAATGCAGTTAGAGATTTTGAAACAGCCCACCCAAATATTACCGTTGAGATTACCCTAGTGCCGTTTGGTAATGCTGACCAGTTATTCATGACCGCCGCCCAAGGCGGCGAAGCACCCGATTTGATGCGACTTTCTAGTGACCAACTTGGGGCAATTGGTGAAGTGCGGGTTGACGGATATCCATTACTTGAGGACCTACGTCCACACTTAACACCGCAAGATAGAGCTCAATTTGAAGCAAGAGCGCTTGATTCAATGCGTTATGGCGAGGAATTGTATGGCATTCCAGCCAGCCAAGATTGCCTTTCATTGATTTACAATAAGGCATTATTTGATGCCGAGGGACTAGATTATCCCAATGATAATTGGACCGAGCAAGATCTTTTAGCAGCCGCCCAACAATTAACTCAACAAGATGTTCAGGGTCTTGCTTTACCGATAAAAACCGCTTACTGGTGGTTTCCAATCCAGGAAGGATTTGGCGGCAGTTTGTTTGATGAGCAAGGCAATCCAACACTTGACTCAAACGGCTCTAGTGAAGCGATGAGATGGATGCTTGATTTGGAATTGACCGAAGAAGTAGTCGCTACTGGAACGCAAATTGAAGGGATGAAGAACCAATTTATCACCTCTAAAGCAGCAATGATTGTTGACGGCCCGTGGAATTGGGCAACTTATGAAGACAGTCGGCTAAATATCGGGCAAACCCTGCTGCCAACAGTTGTTCAATCAGGTGAACGCATGTCACCCCTTGTCACCTACAAAGGCTGGACGGTAAGCAAACAAAGTGCTCACAAGGTCGCAGCAACCGAATTGGCGCTCTGGCTATCATCACAATCAGTCCAGCAAGAATTCGCACTAGAAACCTATACTATGCCAACGCACGTAGCGCTTGACACGGACCCAGCAATCATCAACGACGAGGTAATTTCGGGATTTTTAGAACAAACTAAACTAGCCACTCCAGCCCCAACTACTCGTGCTATGTCGCTGATATACGGCCCCCTTTCCACTGCTTTTGAACAAGCATATACTGGTACTGCAAGTACCTCTGATGCTTTGAGCGACGCCAATGATGAATTAATTTCTCTAATCGAGAATCTGCAGCGTGCAGATCAGGTAGAACCGAATCCTGGTTATCGGGTAATTGACGCAAACATTTCTACAGATGATTCACAAAATTATACGATTTATGTCGATGGAAAACTACACACTGAATTACAATTAGATGTTGGGCAAGGTGTCACAAATAGCGGTTATGATGTCTGTACTGCGGACGGTAATCAAATGAACCAAAGCGGTCAAATGAGGCTATTTCCTGATACAACTAAACAAATCAAATGTAGTTTAACAGGGATGATTCCAGATAAATTACACCTGATTGAAGTGTATTCTCAAAACGGGCAGGTCATGAGTTTTGAAGCCGTAACCGGGGTTGGGGACCAGCGGCCTGAATCAGGTGACACCTCACCAGTTCTATTTGCTATTGGAGCAATAGTTCTCTCGCTAATTGCCCTGCTTAGTTACGGCCGATATCGCGACGGTCAATTGGGTCGCACCAATTCACGATTGGCCCATTTCTACATTGCACCAGCAATGTTGGCTTTGGCAATTCTAACATTTTACCCCGTAATGTATGGCTTTTGGCTGTCGTTTACCGATGCCGACCAAACCCACTTAGGTGAGCAAGCCTTCATTGGACTGACTAATTTTTGGGAGGTAATAACCGCTTCTGGGTTCATTAGAGTGACGATATTTACCTTGGTTTGGACGGTTGTCAACGTTACTGCGCACATCGGTATCGGACTATTTCTAGCCCTAATTTTGCAGCGTGCAGACCTCAAGGGAAAAACCGCTTATCGAACAATTTTGCTATTGCCTTGGGCGGTACCGTCCTATATTTCGGTCTTAGTTTGGAAAGGGATGTTCCAGCCTGATGGCTTGATTAACGATTTACTCGGCACGGATATCAATTTCTTATCTGATCCAACCGGAGCCCAAATCGTAGTTATTTTGGTAAATATTTGGCTTGGAGTTCCATTCATGATGATGTCCATCAGTGGTGCGTTACAAGCCCTACCAAAGGACATGTATGAGGCTGCTGAGGTTGAAGGTGTTACAGGATGGGAGGCATTTAGACACCTGACCCTGCCTAATCTGAAAAGTGCATTAGTGCCGTTATCCTTGCTTGGATTTATTTGGACTTTCAATATGTTCAATGTAATTTACTTAATGACCGATGGAGGCCCCAATCTCTACTTTGGAGAGCCTGGCCAAACAGATATTTTGATCACTTATGTTTACGATGTTGCCTTTAGAGATGGCGCATATGGTGTTGCAGCAGCCTGGTCAGTGATAATTTTCCTAATGCTTCTAGCATTCTCATGGACTTACATGAAGCAAACTAACGCAACGGAGGCGGCTGCATGATTAGTGAGCGAGTGATTCGGGCTTGGTACACTCCAGCAGAAGTTTTGGCCTTGCGACGTTGGCTAGTTGTGGCAACAGTAGTCAATATCGTATTGCTTACATTTGATTATCTGCGTGGCGATAGCCAAATCTTACTGCTCGGCCTTTTCGGCTGTACTGTATTAGCGGCTTTACGTAACTTTTTGCCCGCAGCTAACAACCCCAACAAACGCAATATTTCCCTGCTATTATCTGGGGCAATAATCGCCGTTGGCATTTATCGGTTTATGTTGATGCCAATCTCCATGTTTAATTTCTGGCTTTGTGCTTGGATGATAATTCCTGGACTAATCGCATTATATTGGTTATCAAATCAGGCAGTATCGGTATGGGCAACCCGTGAATTGTCCATTTCTGCGGTTGAATACGGGCTTTCAAGGAACTTCGAATTAAACAAGAAATACCAAAGAATAGGTTCTCATACCACACTATTACATTTCTCAGTGATCACTTTAATTCCAATAATTTGGATATTCGATATTGCCTTATCTCCGGGGAATGCGCTTGGTGGTGAAATTGGAGACTCCTTTAGTGGTGAGCACTTTTCCAAGATCCTTGAAGGAGACTCCTTTTGGATTTGGTTTAGAAATTCCCTAATTGTTTCAATCGGGACAAGTTTACTTGGATTAGTAATTGCAATCCCTGCTGGATATGCGTTTAGTAGATACAAATTCACCGGGCGAGATGTTTCTATGTTTGCGTTCTTATTAGTGCAAATGTTCCCTGGAATAATTATCTTAGTGCCTTATTTCTTGGTTATGAAAACCCTAGGTTTACTTAATTCTCATCTCGGGTTAATTCTTGCTTACTGTGTAACAGCATTACCATTATGCGTTTGGATGTTGAAAGGCTTCTTCGATACCGTGCCCCGTGAACTTGAAGAAGCAGCCGCTTTAGATGGGTGTAACCAATTCCAAGTCTTCACCAAAGTCGTGCTGCCATTATCGATGCCTGCCGTGGCAGTAACTGCTCTGTTTAGTTTCCTTGCTGCTTGGAATGAATTCCTCCTCGCACTGACCTTCAATACCTCCAATGACATGTACACATTGCCAGTCGGCCTTGCATCATTAATTTCCTCAACCGGTCAAGCGTGGGGAGATTTTGCCGCTGCTAGTATTTTGGTTAGCCTGCCAGTAGCGTTGTTGTTTTTATTCTTCCAGAAGTTCCTCATCGAGGGGCTATCTGCAGGTGGAGTTAAAGGGTGATTGAATGGTAAATGTAAGATATAACTCGGTATCAAAGAAATATGATGACGGCTTTGAAGCGGTAAAAGAATTGAATTTAGAAATAAAAGATGGCGAATTTTTGGTGTTACTGGGCCCGTCAGGCTGTGGCAAGTCAACAACTCTGCGAATGCTTGCTGGGCTAGAAGAAGTGACTAGCGGCGAAATACAAATTGATGATGTGACAGTCAATCATTTGCCACCTGGAGCAAGAGGTTTAGGAATGGTGTTCCAATCTTATGCCTTGTATCCACACATGTCAATTGCTGACAACCTATCGTTTGGTTTGCGCATGGCCAAAGGTGGAGCAAAACTAAGCGGTGATGAGATTAAGGCACGAGTTCAAGAAGCTGCCGAAATGCTAGACTTAGTTGACCACCTCGATAAAAAACCCAAGGAGTTAAGTGGTGGACAGAGACAAAGAGTGGCTCTTGGCAGAGCATTAGTCCGTAGGCCAAAAGTGCTGTTGATGGACGAGCCTTTATCGAATTTAGATGCTGAATTAAGACATCAAATGCGCAGCGAGATTCGTAAATTACATGATGAACTTGGAACTACGACAATTTATGTTACGCACGACCAAATCGAGGCGATGACCTTAGCAGATCGAATTGCTATCCTCGACAAAGGCGTGCTACAGCAACACGATGAGCCACTAAATGCATACCATAACCCAGCAAACGAGTTCGTCAAAGGCTTTCTTTGCCAACACATCGATGATTTGGTACAAACAGCAAACAACCTTTTCAAGAAAACAGAATAACCTAGTGGGTGAGGCAGATGCGTAATCAGGTAGTCGTGGCAATCTTATTCCTAACGGTATTATTGTTGCCAATGGTGCCGGTAACGGCAGATAATCCAGATATTGACTATCAAGACGGTCAAACCGTATTTACTTGGTCTGGCACCGCTTCAACAGTTGAATTAATTGGCGAATGGAATTGGAGTGAAACGTCATCATTATCTGAACAAAACGGTATTTGGTCTACTACTATTTCAATTGATGAAGGACAATATTGCTACAAATTAATCGTTGATGGGGAGTATATTTTTGACCCAGCAAACCCGTATCGTGGTTATTGTGATAATATCGAAAATTCTGTTGTTCGAGTTAAGGATTCAGTTCGTCCCAATTTTGCTAGCGAAATAATCAATCAGCAACTAATTGTCAGTTTTCTGCCCGGTACTAGTGGGGCAGGCCCAGACGGGATTCCAGCTGGCTTAGAAGCGGCTGTATGGGATGAGGCGTCCATGTCATGGACGCTTGCTTTGGCTGGCTTAAGCGATGGAAAACACACGCTTGATTTGGCAATAACCGATACCAATGGTAATGTTGCCTATGACCATCTAGTGCCGTTTTGGACCGGTCCACAAAGTGATTTCTCGTGGGAAGATTCTTTGATTTACATGATAATGACTGATCGTTATATCAACGGCAATACGAGTAATGACCCCTCGCCAACTGGTGCCGCCGCCGGTGCTGATTGGATGGGCGGTGATATTGAGGGAGTCACCAGCAAAATTCAATCTGGTTATTTTGCTGAACTTGGAGTAAATGTTCTATGGCTAACCCCACTTAACACCAATGCTCAAGGCACAGGGATTGCTGGTGATGGGCAACATGATGTTGCAGCATATCACGGCTATTGGCCTGTTGAGCCACGACAAGTTGACCCTCGACTTGGTACTGCAGAGCAACTCAAAACGATGGTTGATGCAGCCCATCAATTAGGTATTCGTGTGATGATGGATTATGTTGTTAATCACGTTCATCAAGACCACACCTACTATCAAGATAATCCGGAATGGTTCAACCAAGGATGTTTATGTGGCTCAGCGAATTGCGATTGGACTGAACATCGGCTTGATTGCCAATTCACCTCATACATGCCGGATGTCAACTGGAAAGTTCGTAATGCCTCTGAACAATTTATTGAGGACGCATTGTGGTGGCTAGAAGAATTTGATTTTGATGGTGCTAGAATCGATGCGGTAAAACACGTAGAAGATTTAGCAATTACCAATTTAGCGACGAGAATTAACGAGCGTTTTGAAACAGTGGGCACAGATTACTATCTCAAGGGAGAGACTGCAATGGGCTGGTCTGGACATAGCCTTGCGGATAACCAATTTCAATACGACACCATCAACCAGTATATTGGTGAAGACTCACTAGACGGTCAAGCAGATTTTGTTCTCTATCACGCAGTTGTTGACAATGTCTTTACTCAAGGGATTGAAGATTATCAGCATCTAGATTATTGGACCAATAGAAGCCAAGATCAGTATGTTGATGGGGCAACAATGGTGCCGTATGTGGGCAGTCATGACGTTCCAAGAATCGCAAGTAGAGCAGATGCTGGAACCGGAGATTCTGACAATCAATGGCAAGAAGATGGACTACCTGGCCAGCCTGGCGATGCGTCTGCCTATCAAGCAGTATTACAAGCATACGGCTGGCTTCTTACAACTCCTGGTGCACCGTTATTGTATTATGGTGATGAATATGGCGAATATGGTGGAGCAGACCCCGATAATCGACATATGTACCGGAACTTGACAACTTGGAGCCAATTTGAACAATCATTATTCGATAACATTTCACAAATCGGCCAATTACGCGCTGAGTCAATTGCTCTCAAGCAAGGCAGTTATTCCACACGATATGCTAGCCCGGATTTGTTAATTTACGATATGTCTCACGCCGAACAAAACATGTCAGTCATTCTTAATCGAGGACAACCCACTACTCTTCAAGACTTTGATTCGGGTGATGTCATTAGATTTGGCGAAGCAGCAATATCATCTGCGGGCATCAACATCCCTGGTAACTCAGTTACCATTATCGAATTAGACGGCAATCCAACAATGCCGCAAAGAGAGCCAGACAGTCATTGTTTAATCGTCAATAATTTCACCATGAATACGACTTATTTCATTACCCTCGATTTGACAAATACCTGTACCAAAGACCTACATTACCCTGGAGTCAACTCCTCTATTGACAATAATTTAGTCACCGGATTTCCCGATTATAATGAATGGTTCTACATGATTTTCCCTGAAACCTCTTACAACATGTCTTGGCAATTAGCAGTCAATGAAACGATTCCAAACGGCACATTAATCACTTTATTGTTCAATGCTACGATACTTAATTGTGGCCCAGAAGGCGACTGGCACGATTGCCCAACATCTAGTCTAGAACACTCTTTTAACGTATTATGGCCCAGCAACGACACAAATACCACAAGTCCACCAGTTGAGCCTCAACCGATCTTAGGCTGTACAGATGATAGTGCGCTAAACTATCAAAATGACGCTACTGAAGACGACGGAAGTTGCACTTACCCAATAGATAATCAGAACAATAACACAGATTCCCAAGTCAATAATAGCAATAATGATTCAGCTATCGAAGATAATACTAACACAACTCAGACTAGTAACCAAACCGATTTATTGGTGAAAAATTGCTCTATGTGTTGCGGAAAGTCTATCCAAATTCCAATCAATCACCCCTGCCCGGTACCCGATTGTCAATCGTGTGATGAGCAATCCGTTGATAGTAAATCCACTGCAGGAGAATTTGTTAGATCTGCCCTTGCAGTAGCAGTATTTATTGGCGTGATAGTGCTATTTTTTGTTAGTAGAAAGCAGTGATTAGTCTTTGAATGATTGATAAAAACGTAGATAATCTGTAATCATTCTAGCCCCAGTAAATCTTGCCGAGGTGGCAATACTTGAGCGCATAATATTGGCCCAAACCGTGCCGCCTTGCCGCCATGCTGGTAAAACGTCTTGTTCCAAGACCTCGTAGATATTGTTAGCATCACGCTCATCATCGCGGTCATCTTCAGATTCACCAATTGCCCATCCATTGACGCCGTGCTGACAACCTTCAGGCCACCACCCATCAAGAATTGAGCAATTTGGTACACCATTCATTGCGGCTTTCATCCCTGAAGTTCCCGAAGCCTCTAGCGGCCTGATTGGATTATTGAGCCAAATATCAACACCACTGGTAATCGCTAAACCAGTATCCATGTCATAATTCTCCAAAAATGCAACCGGTATTTCACCTTCTATTTGCTTCGCGCTGCCATAAATATCTCTAATCAACTGCTTACCGCCTTCATCTTTTGGATGTGCTTTTCCAGAGAACACGAATTGTATTTCACCACCAGCAATCTCTCTCAACCGCTCGATATCGCTGAAGACTAGATTCGCTCTTTTGTAGGTGGCAAATCTTCGAGCAAATCCAACTGTCAATTTTTCTTTATGTAATTCAACTCCTGTCGATGCTTTGACCAATTCACGAAAGATACTGCGGTTTTTTTCTCTAGCCGCAAGTAGGTCTTCATCAGAGAGTTTCCCTGAATAAGCTAGTTGAGTTGGGTCACGTTGCCAATTTGGCAATTGATTGTCATATAGTTCTACCATAGTAGGGGAAGTCCAGGTGATATGATGAACGCCATTGGTAATTGGATGAATATGAGTCTCGCCATACATTCCCGAAGCAACTATTGCATTGAGATTTGACACCGCATTCACCTTGTCAACTAATCCTACAGCGAGGTGTGACATCGAGCATCGCTCGCCATTTTCCGGGTCTCCAGCAGCAATTACCAACTGTCTTGCATCATCGGGTAACATTTCACCAAGCACGGCTTTTACCGATTCCCAATTGAAGCGGTCGTGTCCTGCTGGAACTGGTGTGTGCGTGGTGAACAGTATTTTCTTTTCGAGGTCTTTTCTAGTCCAGCCTTTACCCAATAATTCAAGCAGTGCAAAGGTACAATGCCCTTCATTTAGATGCAGTCCATCCAGTTCTATGCGTAGCAGATTTAGTAATCTTAATCCTCCTACGCCAAGTAAGAATTCTTGTCTAATTCTAACTTCATCGTCCCCGCCATATAATCTCGCTCCGAGTACACGATGGTATTCTGAATTTTTTGGGTGATGAGTGTCAAGGAAATACACCGGTACGACGTGGCCGGTTATTCCAACAACTTCGACCTTCCAAATTCTAGAGTATATCGTTGTTCCATCAAGGGGCAACATCAGTTCTAATCCAGTATCGATTAAATGGTCAGCGGGATCTAGTGCTGCGAACGACTCAGATTGATTGCCATCTTGGTCAATATGTTGTCGGCCATAACCTTCTCGATAGAGTAATGTAACGCCAATTAAATCAATCTCAGCATCTGCTGCAGACTTGACATGGTCTCCTGCTAAAACGCCAAGTCCGCCCGAATATGTGTGTAATTCAGACCACAAACCAATCTCTGCAGTGAAGTAACCGATGTGCCCCATTCGAAGAAACGGTATCAAAGGGGGGTTATGATAATGCCCCTTGGTAAACGATTTCAGTTAATTTAGCTCAGGCCACGAAAAACGCCAGCGCCAATTACCTTGCTCAACTCCAGGTATATTCATGCGCGCAGCAGAATCCAGTCGCAGAATATCTTGCAGCGGAATAATGCATAACTGACTATTACCTTTAGTCGCTAAATCAATCATTGAACCGATAATGTCGTCGGAGTCCCCAACCAAATCCATCACTCTCCGTTTACTGGTATCCTTGATAGAATTCCACCAACCAAGTGTAGTATCATTATCATGGGTGCCAGTATAAGTTACCTGCATCGATGAAATATTGCTGGGATGATGTGGGCTTGTTGTATAGTCATCATCAAAGCCAAATTGTAGAACCGCCATGCCTTTTAGATTAAATTTCAATCGCAAATCAATCACCTCTTGTGGAATAATACCAAGATCTTCAGCAATTATTCTTGATTCATCACCAGCAACCTCGATTAGCTGCTCAATAATTTTTTCTTTAGGGGCTTCTTGCCATTGTCCGATTATTCCGTTTTCTGCTTCTCTTGGTACCGCCCAAGCCGAATGGAAACCTCGGAAATGGTCTATTCTAACAATGTCATACAACTTTAGCATTCTCGCCATTCGCATGCGCCACCACATCCAATTACTCTTTTCATGTTCTGCCCAGTTATACAACACAGTGTTCCATTTTTGTCCGGTTTCACTAAAATAATCTGGCGGCACGCCGGCGACAACAATCGGCAAACCATGATCATCTAATTGGAATAATTCACGATGCGCCCACACATCTGCGGAATGGTGTGAAATAAAAATCGGCAAATCACCAACAAGTTCGATATTTGACTGATTGGCATAATTTTTCAATGCCAACCACTCATGTTGAAATATGCCTTGCTTGGCAACTTCCTCACCAATCCTATCACGCCATTTTGCCATTTCGACAGGGTCCCTGTCGCGTAATGGTTTTGGCCACTGAGTCCAATCTTTGTCGGGGAACTCTGCGCTAATTGTGGCAAATAACGCCCAGTCATCAAGCCAATATCCTTCTCCAGTCAGTTGCCTAGAATTAGTCTGCGTACACAAACCAAAATGTCCAGCAAATGCTGAAGGCGACGCATATGGAGAGCCGTGTTTGTCCGGCGGAGTTAGCGGTAAGAACTGCCATTTTGAGTAGTTATTTTCAGTTAAAAAATCAACGAATTTAGCCCCGTCTGAAATTTTCCCATTGGGTAGCGAGGTAATGTGACATAGCACGCCAATCTCACTGCTCATATCTAAGCGCCTAACAATAAACCCTTTCAAGTTATCATATTGTGGGTAGTTCTAATGAGGACGACTGCGGTATTTATTGTGACATTATTCTGTTTGCAAGCAGGTATGGGTTTTGTATCTGCCCTGACTCCAGAAACCATAACCATTGACGGTGATGTTGCAGAGTGGTCTTCAGATAGCCAAATGGCTTCAGACGACAATGCAGTCACCTATTATTCAACTTGGGATAATGATAATTTCTACGTCGCTTGGACGGGTACAGATTGGGCAGATTCTATATCTGGAGCAGATTTATTCATTTACTTCAATACTAGCGAAGGTGGCTCAGTCCTCAGTAAAGATTGGGGATTTGCCCACACCTTGCCTTTTTCTGCGGATTATGGTTTTGCGTTAGAAGATTCAACATATAATCAAAAGTTTGACTTTGATGGTACATCTTGGCAAGATCAAGGACCCTTGCCTGAGCAGGACATCTATGTTGGATGGGCTGATAATACGGTGACAGAACTAGCCATCCCTTGGTCAGCCATCGGCTCGCCGACTAGTTTGCAATTCATGGTTTATGCCCAATGGCAAGACGAAGGAAATGTTTGGACCTCATTCCCTGCAGCAAACCCTTCAAGTTCTAATGGCGCAGAAACCTTTACTCATTATTATCACCTTGATAATAGGAATAATGCAACAGCACCCAATACTCTACCAGTAATTGAAAATGGAGCAATAGACAAGGTAGATGATGCTCTTAATTTAGCAATTATTTTCCATCAACATCAACCATATTACAAGAATAAGCTAACCAATACCTACGAGATGCCGTGGGTAAGAGTTCACGCCATGACCGAATATGTCGATTCCCCGGGAATACTCGCACAAACTGGCACCAAAGTAACTTACAATTTAGTTCCGTCATTTATTGAACAATTGGTTGATTATTATGAAAATGAAACCCTCGATGACCATACTGATATGGCAAAGCGACCATGGCCAGAAGGAAATTACCCCAATGCCACCGCCTTAGAATTACACACTATGCAATTCCAATCTTTTTGGAATAGTGGCTGGATTTACAACGTCTCTGAAACCGGACATATTCAATCATGGCTTTATCCATCTAGTGCCAGGTATTCAGAACTTTATGATATGACGCTGCATAATCTAAAACCAGCCACTATAATGGACGACACCTTACTATCTCCTCAAGATTATTTAGATCTTCAAGTGCTTTGGTACTTGTATCAATTTTCACCTGACTATGTCCTCGGAGAATATGATATATCTCACCGAGATCAAGGATTAATTGATTTATTCATGCAAAATGGCCAGTATACTCATACCGATTTGATGTATGTTATAGATCAACAACACCAGCATATGGCAAATGTTTTACCAATGTATAGTCAACTAGCTGCTGAAGGCCAAATTGAGTTAACTACTACGCCGTACTATCATCCAATTATGCCACTGTTGATGATGGATGGCTGGACTATGGAAGATGGTATTAGAGTTAACAAAGACTCTTGGCCAGTAGACGTTCAAGACCATTTAGTCAACGGAATGGACTTGTTTGAGGCAAAACTTGGCTTTAGGCCAACTGGTATGTGGCCAAGCGAGCAGGCGGTTTCTCCAGCAATGGTTGAACCAGTTTCTGATGTCGGAATCCAGTGGATGGTTAGTGATGAAGAAATTCTACTCCAGTCTACTGATTCCTCTGGCAATCTAATCGATGTTGATGATGCAAGTAATTTAGCAACGCCATGGAAGGTTACTGGTGAAGATGGCGGCGAAGTTGCAGTGGTATTTCGTGACCGCGTCATATCCGACAGAATTGCTTTCCAGTATGGGACGATGACTCCCGAAGCCGCAGTGTCAGATTTCATTGCCTACCTCGATAATGTTCGGCAACAATTACTAGATGCTGGTGAGGACCCTTCCGAGCATTTGCTGACAGTTGCACTTGATGGAGAAAATTGGATGTTTATGTCAGAATTCCAACATCAAGATAATGCTCGTCCGTTCATGCATGAGTGGTATTCACGTTTAGCATCTCATCCAACTATCGTAACCACCACTCCAAGTGAATTCCTATCGACAGAACCGACGTTGCCTGAAATCGAAACTATCGGCACAGGGTCTTGGATTGATGGGACTTTACGAACTTGGGCTGGCGAGCCAGAAGAGAGTTTAGGTTGGCAACGATTAGTCGAAGCACGCCAAGCATTAGTCGGATTTCAAGCCGATAACCCAACTCATCCAGGTTTGTCAAATGCTTGGGAATCACTGTATATTGCCGAAGGTAGTGACTGGTTTTGGTGGTATGGATTAGACCAAGACAGTGGCTATGATGAGAATTGGGACGTTTTGTTTAAGGTTCATTTGTCCAATATCTATCGAGCAATCAATCTAGATTTGCCGCCTTATCTGCAAGATTTGTGGACTGGAGCAGCAACTCCTGTAGTACCTTATGGCGGAATTATTGAGCCAATGATTGACGGAATAGCCTTGCCCGGTGAATGGGATGGTGCCGCTAAATATGATGCATCAGTTGATGGCGGTGATTTTGATATCGACAATTTCTATGTCGGTTATGATTCGAGTAATATCTTCATGCGCATCGATTCAGTAACCGCCGATGAACTTGATGCAATTTCCCGCAATTCGCAGTTTGATGAACCTGATTTAGCCATTTATTTCATGCAGCCAAACGCGGTAAACTTCAATGAAGTTGAAACAAATTTCCGCACCTATTACGGCAATCAGATACTTGGTTTTCCGGCCAAATACATGGTAGCCATTGATTTTGATACCGTTAGAGAAGACGGTCGGGCTAAGTGGAACTTGTTTGAGGCAAAAGGCAAATCGGGAGACTCTGAACAATGGGTGCTAACCAGCACTTCTTCACTTGGCGATTGTGCGGTTGATGACGTCTATGAATTTGTAATACCGTGGGCAGACATCGGCCTTGCTCCAAGATACACTACGAGAATTAAGGTAGTTTCTTCTTGGGCAGCATCACTATCTTATGGCGATGGTGAAGACATGGAAATTGCCCCACCTGCACCAGCAGAGCTAGTCTTACCAGATTTGGAAGAGTGGGTTACTTTACTTGAACTGGATGATGTAGTTGGTGATGAAAATGGCGATGGTGACTATACCTATCCGCTGGCCAGCGATTTCGCAACCGATAATGGCGGTGGCTTATGGGACGCTAAGAAAGTCACAGTACGTCAAAGCGCATGGAATGCTCAATTCATCATTGAAATGGATGAGATGACTGATATTTGGGGTCTAGCCAACGGTTTTAGCCATCAAATAGTGCAAATTTATGTCGATCAGGGCGATACAACTTATGGTGAAACCGAGATGCTTACCGGCGCTAATGCCGAAGTACATCCAGATTGGGCATGGGAAGTTGCTATCAGTGGCACTGGTGAGCCAGGTGCTGTACAATCAGTACAAGCTGAGACTGGCAGCACCTCAGCAAGAGGCATTGATGTGACCGGCAATGTCGATGATAAAACCATCATTTTCACAGTCAGCAAAGACGTGATTGGTAGTGATGTTGCTAATTATCGCTATATCATTGTAATTGGTAGTCAAGATGGTTTTGGAACCGGTAAGTGGCGTGACGTTGATGCAACAGCCAAAACTTGGCGTCTTGGCGGCGGTGCTGACCCAGCCGACGATGATGGAATTGATTACGACCCAAACATTGTCGATATTATTCTTGATGGCGATGGGCAACAAGCAATGCTGTCTTCTTACGATGTCAATGGGCACGTATATGCCCAACTAACCGGCTTTGAAATGCCGGCGATTGCACAGCAAATTTATGGCTTCAAGTATGTCAGTAGTACCGCTGATTCAGCCATTTTAGAATGGTCAACAACTCAGGCTGCATCTGGTGATTTGTCTTGTAATGAGGTAGGCCAAACCACAGTAGCAGTCAATCAATCATGGAGTAGTGAAGAGCTTACCAATACTGTAACTGCAACTGGATTAACCGCCGGTACAGAATACGAATGTAGAGTCTCAATTGGCGATATTCTGTCAGAAAGGGTGAATTTCACAACCTCAACTGTAATCGATACTGAGGCTCCAGAACTGCTTAATTTAGCGGTTGAAGTATTGGACGATGGCCGAGCCAGGATTTCATGGTACAGTTCCGAGAGTGCCACCGAACAAGTATCTTTAGACGGCGTAGTTATCTTTACCGATGAGTTTGCAACAAAGAAAAATCACCAATATATTACGACAATTTTGGCTGATGGCACTTATGCTGTGATAATTACTGGATCTGATGCATCAGGAAATAGTAACAGTTCTTCGATTAATTTCGTTGTTGATATTGGCGACCAAGTTGTTGATAACGGCGATAATAATGCAGGGACGTCGCCAGATAATTCGGCTGAGGAAGAAGATTCTGCCAGTTCAGATATCTCTTCGATGACCATGCAGATTGCCGTATTGGCGATTATACTGTTGCTTGTTATTGCCTTCATTAGAGTTAATCGAAATGATTCTAGCGATGATGAAAAGTGGTCTTGACTAAATTTGTTCAAAGGGTAGGCAGTGTACTGGGCCACTGAACACCCATCGTACTCTCCCATAATGTCTTGAGGGGTTTGGAAGAACCCTTGCGATTTCATGGAAATGATATGTCGTTTCTTTGTATTTTGGCTGGAATTCAAAGAGAACTATCTGCTCGATTCAGCACCCACTCAAACATTGATTCAAGACTGGGCTGAAGTGCTATGGCATCTTTCGTAAGGGCATATTCAACTGTGGCAGGTACGGTTGCATAAGCAGTGCGAGTGACGAGTCCATGGTCTTCAAGCTCTCCTAATCGTCTTGCAACTGTTGTTGAAGAAGAGTCAACCCTCTTTTTGATTTCAGAAAAACGCATTGGATCGGGATCACAATTCATCACGTAGAGAGTGCTGAGCATCTTTGATTTTGAAAGCAGGACGAGTAAATCATCAACATGAGCTTTCGCAGATTCACACATTGATTGCATGCGCTGTGATTGTTCTTGGGACATATACCGCACAAGTAGCATTTTGTTATTAGGAGACAGGTTACAACCTTGTTACAAAAGAACACCTCTGCCACTTTTTGCTTTACATACAGAAGCCCATAGGCCGGGCTATGATGGCACATCCAAACGGCAAAAAAATGAATATTATTGGTTTCTCAAGGTACGGCAAACCGACCCAATTGAAGAAAACAAGTGTGGCTTATCCCCATGGTTTTGATGCATCGCACAATATCGTGATCAAGGTTCACGCATCGGCCATCAATCCTGTTGACAAAGCACTACTCTCAGGCGACTTGAAAATGGTACGACCCGTTGCAGCCTTTCCTCACGTCATTTGTTACGATGTTGCTGGTGTTGTTGAAGAAGCAGACCTTGAAGGAAAATTCACTGTAGGCCAACCCGTATTTGCTCGCCTTTTTGGGAATGCAAAAGATGGAAAGAAAACCCCCTGGTACAGAGGCGCAATGGCAGAATACTGCGTTGCAGATACCGCGAACGTAGTGGCAAAACCCGATAATCTTACTTTTGAAGAAGCTGCATCAATTCCACTTGTTGGCATGACTGCACTTCAGGTACTCAAATCATCGGGGCTCAAACAAGGTGGTTCCATCTTCATATCAGGAGGTGCAGGAGGCGTTGGTACAATGGCGATTCAATTAGCAAAGCACGTATTCAAGGCCAACCTCGTTGTCACGACTGCTTCCAAAGGTGAGAAAGAAGAGTTGTGCAAGAGCCTCGGCGCAGATGTAGTGTTAGACTACAAGAACATCAAGTTTGACGATGTTTATGGAAAAAGTAATGCAGAAAAATTTGACGTGTGTTTCGATACAACGGCAGAGAGTCTCAAAATGGCAAAGATTGTCAAAAAGGGCGGGCAAATTGTGACCATTGCAGGAATGCCCACACTCGAGGAAATACGTCGTATTGGTGGAACAGCTTGGATTCTCAAATTGTTTTTGAAGAGGAGAGAGAAGCGTAAGGAGTACAAAGCTGCTCAATCTAAGAACGCTAACTGGACCTACCTTTTCCTTTCACCAAGTAATGAAGATCTCTCAACGCTTGGAAATCATCTCGAAAGCGGTGCGATTAAGCCTGTACTTGACGGTGTTTGGGACTTCCATTCAGAAGATCTCGAAGATGGTTGGCAGGGGGCGTTCAATCGCTCTTTTTCAGGTCGAGCAAAGGGGAAATGCGTTGTGCAAATTTCATCCTAAGCATGGTCTAAACGAATTGTGATACCCCTCTGTATACCCTTGTGACAAGCGTCTCACGCGTCGGTA
>ERZ891134.405-NODE-405-length-36885-cov-6.992750_pt1 | contig 36885 bp, 18 predicted proteins | sample MGYA00520888_ERZ891134 | MGnify/ENA primary metagenome ERZ891134 (study PRJEB32303, sample SAMEA104408692) | aquatic metagenome | biome: Brackish water; feature: Coastal; material: water | place: Baltic Sea | collected 2014-10-23 | depth 10 m ... | reverse complement strand
CTGACCGAACGCACCCGATCAAGCTGGCCTCACGCCCATCCGCCGGCGGAGCACGACGCCGCAGCCGACGAGGCTGCCAGAAGAGCATCACATGCCTCTTTCTACGGTATTCACCACCGAGTATGCAGCCGCCCGCGCACGTTTTCGCGAGAGCTGCGCAGCGGATTGGCTGGAGGCTGGAGGCGTATCCCATTGAAGCGGTCGGGCCCGGCGGAGAAGAGCTGACGATCGATGGCGTCTCTTCGGCAACCGAGGATGCCGACAACGTGCTGGTCATCTCGTCGGGCTTGCATGGTGTCGAAGGGTTCTTTGGGTCGGCCGTGCAGACGATGGTGCTCGAGCAGTGAGCCTCCTCAGCGTCTCCTCCCGTCCGCTGCGTGTTGCTGCATGCGCTCAATCCGTACGGCTTCGCCTGGATTCGCCGCCCCGACGAGAACAATGAGGACCTGAAGGAACTCGGGGCAAGCGGAACCGGGTAGACTCAGGAGCAACGGGGATGCGATCGCAACGAGACGAGCTGTCAGGGAGTCGATCACCACTATGAACTGCCGCCATCGCAGCCGTGTGGGTGCCTTGTTCGCCATGGTGTGCGTGTGGTCCGCCGGGTTCTCCGGCAGCTGGGCTGCTGACGCATCTCGCGAGCAGCCGGTCGACTTTGCCCGCGACATCCTGCCGATCCTGGCGAGCAACTGCTTTGCCTGCCACGGGCCTGATGCCGAGCAGCGGGCGGCGGACCTGCGGCTCGACACGGAAGAGGCCGCGACCGAGCACGCGATTGTTCGCGGCGACGCGGCAGCGAGTGAACTGATCAAGCGGATCGAGAGCACGGATGACGACCTCCGCATGCCACCACCAGAGATGGAGCGGCAGCTGACGGCCGAACAGGTCGCACTGCTGCGTCGCTGGATCGATCAGGGGGCTCCCTGGGCACGCCACTGGGCGTTTGTGCCACCAGCGATGCCAGTTGTGCCAGACAGCGAAGGCACGGCCTGGCCGCGTTCCGCGATCGATCACTTCGTGTGGGCCCGCTTGAACACCGAGGGCCTTGAGCCGAGCGAGCCGGCCAGCCGCGGCGAGTGGCTGCGGCGGGTGTCGTTTGATCTGACGGGGCTGCCGCCGACGCCTGCCGAACTCGCGGCGTTTGCGGCCGACGTGTCGAGCGATGCATTTGAGAAACAGGTCGATCGCTTGCTGGCCTCGCCCCACTACGGCGAGCGGATGGCGGCCGACTGGCTCGACATCGCCCGCTTCGCCGACACCAACGGCTATCAGAACGACTTCAACCGCAGCATGTGGCCCTGGCGGGACTGGGTGATCAGCGCGTTTAACGCCAACATGCCGGCGGATCAGTTTCTCCTTGAGCAGCTTGCCGGTGATCTGCTGCCCGAGCCCACGCAGGAGCAGCTGATTGCCACCGGCTTCAACCGCAACCACCGCATGGTCACCGAGGGCGGCTCGATCGATGAAGAGTGGCGGGTGGAGAACGTGGTCGACCGTGTGGAAACCACCTCGACAGCATTTCTCGGCCTGACGATGGGCTGCGCCCGCTGCCACGACCACAAATACGATCCCGTCAGCCGCCGCGACTTCTATCAGTTTTTTGCCTTCTTCAACAATGTTGATGAGCAGGGGGTCTACAACGAGCGGCGGGGCAACGTGCCGCCGATGATTTCGCTGCCCACCCCCGAGCAGACCGAGCAGCTCGCGGTGCTGGATCGCTCGCTCGCTGAGGTGTCGGCCCGGCTCGCAGCGGCGACGTCGGCCTCCGAGGCGAAGGCGGCTGAGGCAGAGGCAAGAGACGAAAACGCAGAGGCGTCGGAGGCCGTGCTTGAGGCCGACGACGCCCCGCAGGCCCAGCTCGCAGAGCTCAAGGCGGAGGCCGAGGCCCTCACCACACAGCGGAACGAGCTCAACGCGGCGATCCAGACCACGATGATCATGAAAGACCGCGGCGAGGTGCGGCCTACCTACCTGCTGCACCGCGGACAGTATGACCAGCCGGAGGAGTCGGAGACGCTCTCGCCGCAGATCCCTGTGTCGCTGGGAGAGCTTGGCGAGGCGGTGCCGAAGAACCGGCTGGGGCTTGCCCGCTGGCTGGTCGATTCGGCCAACCCCCTCACTGCGCGAGTGATGGTCAACCGCATCTGGCAGCAGATGTTTGGCCAAGGGCTCGTGGCCACCGCCGACAACTTCGGCGTGCAGGGCGACCCGCCGAGCCATCCCGATCTGCTCGACTGGCTGGCGGTGCGGTTTGTGGAGAGCGGCTGGGATGTGAAGGCGCTGCAGCGGGAGATCGCCCTCTCGGCGACGTACCGGCAGACCGGAGCGGTGGTGCCAGCTCTCCGCGACCGCGATCCCAGCAACCGGCTGCTCGCTCGCGGGCCCCGCCGCAGGCTCTCCGCGGAGATGATTCGTGACAACGCCCTGGCGGTGTCGGGCCTGCTCGCCGGCCGCATCGGCGGGCCTTCGGTGAAGCCCTACCAGCCGGACGGCCTCTGGGATGAGCTTGCCGGAGGCGCAAGCGGCGGGCCGTATGTGCTCTCCGAAGGCGACGACCTCTACCGCCGCAGCCTCTACACGTTTCGCAAGCGGACGGTCTCGCATCCGACGCTCGCCACGTTCGACGCGCCAAGCTGGGAGATCTGCCAGGCCAAACGCGGCACGACCAACACGCCTCTGCAGTCGCTTGCTCTGCTCAACGACACGACCTATGCCGAGGCTGCCGCGCACCTGGCGGAGCGGATGCAGGACGAGGCGGGGAGTGATCTCCGTGAGCAGCTCCGCCTGGGCTTCGAGCTGGCAACGAGTCGCCAGCCGGCGGAGGCTGAGCAGGCGGCGCTTGCGCGGAGTTATCAGCACTATGCGGCCTACTACGGTGAGCATCCTGATGACGCGATCGCCCTGCTCGCACACGGCGGCTCACCGATTCCCGAAGATCAACGCACGCCAGAGCTCGCGGCGCTCACCGCCGTCGCCACCGTGCTCCTCAACCTCGATGAGACGGTGAGCCGATGAGCAACGGAGACCTCTTGATGACCCACGATCGCACGGCGGCTGCTTTTCCGGCCAACCGCCGCACGTTTCTCGGCCGCTCGGGGCTGAGCCTCGGGAGCCTTGCGATGGCGTCGCTGGCGGGCCGCTCGACGCATGCCGCCACCGCCAGCAGCGGCCTTGCCGGGCTGCCGCACTTCGCCCCGCGGGCCAAGCGGGTGATCTATCTCTTTCAGTCGGGGGCGCCCTCGCAGTTTGAGAGCTTCGACCACAAGCCAAAGCTTGCCGAGCTGCATGAGACCGAACTGCCCGACAGCGTGCGGATGGGGCAGCGGCTGACCGGCATGACCTCGGGGCAGTCGAGTTTTCCGGTGGCCCGCTCGAAGTTTGCCTTCACGCAGCACGGCAGCGGCGGCACCTGGATCAGTGAACTGTTTCCGCACATCGCCGCGCAGGCCGACGAGCTCTGCGTGGTCCGCTCGATGCACACCGAGGCGATCAACCACGATCCCGCAGTTACCTTCTTTCAGACCGGCAGCCAGCTGGCGGGCCGGCCGAGCATGGGGGCCTGGATCGCCTACGGCCTCGGCAGCCTCAACGACAACCTGCCGTCGTTTCTGGTGATGGTGTCGCGGGGCACGGGCCGGGCTGCGGGCCAGCCTCTCTACGACCGTCTCTGGGGCAGCGGCCCCCTGCCCTCCCGCTACCAGGGCGTGAAACTGCGGGCGGCTGCCGAGCCGATCCTCTATCTCGCCAATCCCGCGGGCTGCCCGCCGCAGATTCGCCGCCAGATGCTCGACGACCTGCGGGGGCTCAATCAGCACGCCCTCGAGCGGCTCCACGATCCGGAGATCGCCACCCGCATCGAGCAGTATGAGCTCGCCTTCCGCATGCAGTCGGCGGTGCCAGAACTCGTTGATCTGGCCGACGAGCCGGAGCATGTGCTCGACATGTACGGCCCCGACGTCCACAAGCCCGGCACCTACGCCCGCAACTGCCTGCTCGCCCGCCGCCTGGCTGAGCGAGACGTGCGGTTTATCCAGCTCTACCACATGGGCTGGGATCAGCACGACAACCTGCCCGACCACATGTCGAAGCAGGCCAAGGATGTGGACCAGCCGACGGCAGGCCTGATTGCTGATCTCAAGCAGCGGGGGCTGCTCGACGACACGCTGATCATCTGGGGCGGGGAGTTTGGACGCACCGTCTACTGCCAGGGCACGCTGACCAACGAAACCTACGGCCGCGATCACCACCCCCGTTGCTTCTCCATCTTCATGGCGGGCGGCGGCATCCAGGGGGGCAGGACCTACGGCACAACCGACGACTACGGCTACAACATCGTCGATCAGCCGGTGCATGTGAACGACCTGCATGCGACCGTGCTGCACTGCATGGGCATCGACCACAAGCGGCTGACCGTCCCCTTTCAAGGCCTCGACCTACGGCTCAGCGGCGTCGAAGAGCGACGGGTGGTCAGCGAGATCCTGGCCTGAGGCAGACCGGCGTTCAGGCGAGGCTGTCGCGCGGCCGCTTGCTGGCTGTGATAGCATCTCGACGCGATCGGCTTGCTGTGGTGCAAGCGGCATTCATGAAGGATCCACGCGGAGGACCTTGATGGACACCGAGAACAGCGGCAACGCGTTTGCGTATGAGCGGCTCTTGGAAGATGCTGCCAGCGAACCGGCTGCGGGGGCGGTACCAGCCTCCCCGCCTCCGCCGGCAGAGCCGCCCGCAGCCAACGCCCCGCCGCCTGATGCGTCGGTCGCGGCCGACAAGCCTGCCCCGTGGAAGCGGCTGGCGTCGGTCGATGCGTATCGCGGCTTTGTGATGCTCCTGATGATGGCGGAGGTGCTGCACTTCAGCCGCGTGAGCGAGGCGATCGGCGACTGCTCGGTGATGCGGTTTCTCGCCCATCACCAGAGCCATGTGCCGTGGCGCGGCTGCTCGCTGCACGACCTGATTCAGCCGTCGTTTAGTTTTCTCGTTGGAGTGAGCGTGTTTCTTTCGCTCAACCATCGCCGCTCGCGGGGCGACGCCCTCGGCTGGACGGTGGTGCATGCCGCCTGGAGGGCCGTGCTCTTGACGGTGCTCGGCATCTGGCTGCGGTCGCTCGGCCGTGAGCAACCGAACTTCACCTTTGAAGACACGCTCACGCAGATCGGCCTCGGCTACTTTCCGCTCTTTCTCATCTCGCTTGCTCCCAAACGCGTGTGGTGGATCAGCCTGCTGGTGATCCTCGTAGGCACCTGGGGAGCGTTTGCCCTCTTCCCGGCCCCACCGGCCGACTTTGACTATGCCGCTGTGGGCGTGGACGACGGCTGGACGGAGCACGGCGAGGGCCTCGCCGCCCACTGGAATAAAAACGCCAACCTCGCCTGGAAGTTTGACACCTGGTTTCTCAACCTCTTCCCGCGGGCCGAGCCCTTTCTCTTCAACAGCGGCGGCTATGCAACGCTGAGCTTCATCCCCACGCTCGGCACGTCGCTGCTCGGGCTGATTGCCGGCGGCTGGCTCCTCTCCAATCGCACGTCGTGGGCGAAACTCGGCATGATGATCGTGGCCGGGGGCGTCTGCCTGGGGGCGGGCCTCGCCCTCGACCACTTCGGCATCTGCCCGAGCGTCAAGCGGATCTGGACGCCATCGTGGGTGCTCGTCAGCGGCGGCTGGTGCTTCCTGCTGCTGGCCGGCTTTTACCTGCTCAACGACATGACCGGCTTTGCCGCCTGGTCGTTTCCCCTGCGGGTGATCGGCATGAACTCGATTGCCGCCTACATGATCGCCCACCTGATCGAGGGCTTCCTGCGGAGCAACTTCCAGACCTTCCTGGGAGAAGAGCTCTTCCACATGGCCGGCGACGCCTACGAGCCTCTCGTCTCCGGCGGAGCTGTGCTCGCCATCTACTGGCTGATCCTCTTCTGGATGGCCCGCCGCAAGCTCTTCCTGCGGATCTGACCGAAGGCTCCGCGGCCCGGGGGCTGCTCGCAAGCTGCGGGCGTCTGTCGCTCGCTGGTCTGCCTGCCGGAAGGCGGCGGGGAACTTTTTCAGCTGCCTGAGCGACTGAGGGGGGCCGCCGCTTGGGCTCGCGACGGTTTTCAGGCCGAACGTCGCACCGAAGACGCCTCGAAACTAGGCTACAGCCGAGGGATCTGTGCGTGGGAAGCCTTGTCTGCGGTGGGGGAAAGCTGATGAAACGCTGCTGTCGTGGTGTGGTCGTTGTGGCGGGTGTGGCGCTCTCGCTGGCCTGGGGAGCGGTGGGCCTCGGGCAGGATCAGCCGGCGGTGGATGGCGGGACGCCGCAGCCGGTCGCCGTTGCGGACGAGACCGCCGAACAGCCGCTCCGCGAGCAGACGATCTACATCCCCTACCGCAAACTGCGGGGCGTGTTTGAGGAGGATGGCCGCGGGGTCTTCATCCCGTACGAGAAGTTTCAGGAGCTCTGGCGGAAGGCGAGGCTGGCCGATGAGCCGGCTCCCGACGAGCCGCCGCCGGTTGGCGCGGTGATCACCGACATTGAGAGCGAGGCGACGGTCGAGGCCGACGTCGTCCGCGTGCGGGCTCGGGTGGCAATCGAGCTGCTCGGCAAGGGCTGGCATGAAATCCCCCTGCGGCTGGCCGACGCGGCGGTGCGTGTGGCCACGATCGATGGTGAGCCAGCCCGCGTGGTGGTTGCCGACGACGGCAGCTCCGCGCTGCTGGTTGAGCATGATCAGGAGACGCCGCGGAGCCTGACGCTCACCCTCGACTACTCCAAGGCCTTCACCAAATCGCCGGGCCAGAACTCGGTGTCGTTTCAGTCGCCGCGGGCGGCGGTCAACCGCTGGCGGATTCGGGTGCCCCAGTCGGGGGTGACCGTCAATGTGCAGCCGATGCTCGCTGCAGCTGAGGTGCCTGCCGACAGCGGCGATGCGAATCCGCCCTCGGAAGGCGAGACGGTGGTGCTCGCCTTTGTGGGCCCGGCTGCCAGCGTCCGCATCGACTGGACACCCAAGGCGGAGGGTGCCTCGGGCATGGCGGCAGTGGCCAGCGTGCAGTCGCGGCAGGAGGTGACCGTCGACGAGGGGCTCCTGCGGACGCGTGCCGAGCTGACCTACAGCGTGAGCCGCGCCGAGCTGCCGCAGCTGGTGGTGGACGTGCCCGCGAGCCAGAAGATCACGCGAGTGCTCGACCCGAATGTGCGGCAGTGGGATGTGGCGGACGTCGACGGGCAGCAGCGGATCACGGCGGAGCTGTTTGAGCCGGTGCGGGGCCAGCAGCAGCTCTCGATTGAGCTCGAACAGCTGCTTGACGGAGAGAGCCTCAGGTCGCTGGCGATCCCGAGTGTGCAGGCGGTTGGGGTGAGCCGACAGCAGGGAGTCGTGGCGGTGCGGCTCGCCGACGAGCTTCGTGGTGAGGCGGCGGTGACCGATGGGCTGCTGCAGCTCGACGCGACCGAGCTGCCCGAACCGCTCCGCTCGACACCGTGGGACTTTGCCTACCGGGCAGCCGCGATGCCCTTTTCGCTCGTGCTCACCGTGGAGGCGGTGCAGCCGCGGATCGAGGCCCAGCAGCTGATCGAGGCCTACGTCGAGCCGAATCAGCTCGTGCTCGACGTGGCGACGGTCTTCGGCATCGAAGACGCTGGCGTGTTTCAGCTGGAGCTCGCAGTGCCTGAGGGCTACGAGGTTCGCCGGGTGCAGGGCCGCCAGCTCGGCGAGAGTCAGCCGGCGAGCGTCGACACCTTTCATCTGGCTGACGATGGCAGCAGACGGCTTTCGGTCAACCTCGCCGGCAAGGCGATTGGCCGGGTTGGCCTGCTGGTCACGCTGATTCGGCCGCTCGACGACCCCAACCTGCTGACGGCGACTGGCGAAGCGAGCACGCTCGAGATCCCGCTGCCGACGATCGCCACGCCGGTGCGGCGGTCGAGCGGCAGGCTCGTGGTCTTGGGGCCGGAGAGCCTGCAGCTGACGGCAACAGGCCGATCCAGGCTGCAGGAGGTGGCGGTGGCCGATGCCCGCCGCGAGCTGCCGAGCGTTCGTGACGGTCGGGCGCCGGGGCTGCGAGAGGTGATGGCGTTTGCGTATGCCCAGGAGGCTGCCCGCCTGACGCTCTCGGCGGAGCGACGACGGCCGCAGGTGACGGCCCGCCAGCTGCTGGCGGTTGCTGTGGAGCCGGGCGTGGTCAGTTCGAAAGCCACGTTCACCTTTGAGGTGGCCTACAGCCCAGTCAGCTCCCTGCGGATCGATGTTCCTGCAGCCGTGGCGGCGATCGCCAGGCTCCCCGTCAACGCAGGCTTCACCAAGAGCCTGCTCGACCCTCAGCCGGAAGACGTGGCGGAGGGGGATGTGGCCATGGAGTTTCGCGGCGAAGGCGAGCTGCTCGGCCAGCTGGTGATTCCGCTGACCTGGGAGGAGGTCGTGCCGGAGCTGGCCGTTGGGGAGAGCGGCGAGTATCCCCTACCGGTGCTCACCCCCCGCGGGGTTGATCGGGCCTGGGGGCAGATACTCATCAGCAAGGCCGAAACCCTCGACATCCGTCCGGCCTCAGGCTTGAGCGGCTTGCGGCCCATCGACCCTCAGCACGATCTGATGCCAGGGGCGGCCGGGGCTGATGCGGCCCGAGCCTTTGAGTTTACCGACGCCTGGAATCTCACCGTGACCGCCACGCGGTATGAGCTTGAGGAGGTCAAGCGGGCGAGCATCGAGCGGGCGGTGGTGCGGATGGTGGTCACCCGCAGCGACGAGATCACCGTGCAGGCGATCTACCGCGTTCGCAGCGTGCTGCAGCGGCTTGCGGTGATCCTCCCGGCTGGCAGCCAGTTCGACATGGACATGCTGACCATCAATGGCCAGCCGCAGCCGCTGGAGCGTGGCGAAGGGGAGCAGCTCTTTATCCCGCTGGTCTCGCAGGGCCCAGATCAGCCCAGCCTTGTGGAGATGCGATACACCCTGCCTGGCACGTGCGCGGAGCTTGAGCTGCCGGTGTTTCCCGAGCAGCAGGGCGTGGCCACCGAGCCGGCCGTGCAGAAGGTGTCGCTGGTGGTTGCGCTGCCGGAAGAACGTGCCGTGCTGGACACACGCGGCCCCTGGACGAACGAGCAGAACGACTTCTTCGCAGCGCTCAACGGCCTTCCGTGGCGGCAGGGCGACGACAGCGATCTGCTGAACTGGGTGAGCGAAGGCCTGCCGGTCGATCAGGGGCGGCTGCGGTCGTTTGCGACCGATGGCCGGTCGTATCGCTTCACTGCCCTGCGGCCCAGCGCTCCGCCTGAAGGGGCACTGGCGATCGTGGCGGTCGATCACCGGCTGGTGACCGGCGGCGTGCTCGGTGGCCTGACGCTGATTGGCCTGCTGTTTGTGCGGTCGCGGTTGTCCACCAAGCTGGCGGTGCTCGTGCTGCTGGCAATGGGGCTCGTGGCCACCGGCATCCTGATGCCGATGCTGGCGATGCAGGTTGTCGACCAGTTCTTTGCGGTTGGCCTGGCGGGAGTGGGCCTGCTGTGGCTTGCCGGGTCGGCCACCCGTCGCCGCCCTCAGCCTCAGGCGTCTCCGCCGGCCGCAGCAGCGGCTGCTGGCAACGGTGGGGCCACCGCTGGGAAAGGAGCCGACGACCATGCGTAGCCTGCACCTGCTGCTGTTGCCGCTTCTCTGCTGCGGGGCTGCGGCGCTTTCGGGGCTCGCCTCCGCAGACGAGCCCACGCCCGTCCGCGAGATCTTCGTGCCCTTTGCCGATCTCGATCTGCTGCTCGCCGGCCAGGCCGAGCGGGTGTTTGTCAGCCGCGAGGAATACCGAGATCTGCTGGCCAAGGCGAAGCCCGAGGAGCCTCGCACGGCTCCGCCGAGGAAAGCCGTGCTGCTCTCCGCCGACTACAGCGTCGAGATGGCCGGTGAGCGGGCGTTCGTCCGCGGGACGCTCGAGCTTGAGCTGCTGGAGCCCGGCCTGCACGCGGTCTCGCTCGAGCTGGAGCGGGTGGGGCTCTTGGCGGCTTCGCTTGATGACGCCGCCGCCATGCTCGCCCGCAGCGACGACGGGCAGCTGCTGCTCTTTGTGGAAGGCGAAGGCAGGCATTCGCTGAGGCTGGAGGCGACCACGAGGATCGAGGCCTCGGCAGCCCAGCAGCAGGTGTCGTTTCGCGTGCCGACGCCGGCGGCCACCCAGCTGCGGCTGACGGTGCCGGGCAACGTGGAGATGCGGACTCCGGTGCTCTCGCGAGCCTACGACCCGGCAGCGGAGGAGACGCGTTTTGAACTGCCGGTGGTGCGTGGCGAGCAGACCCTGGCGATGTCTCTGAATAACCGCACCACGGCCAGCCAGCAGGTGGTGGAAGCGAGCAGTGTGGTGGTCGATGAGGTCACACTGTCGGCCGAGCGGCTGCATGCGGTGCTGACGATGCGGGTGCTCCGTGGAGCGGTGGACCTCTTTCGCTTTCGGCTGCCTGCTGGGCTTGAGGTGACGGAGGTTTCCGCTCCCGAGGTGGCCCGCTGGGGGGTGCTCGAAGCGGCCGATGGCGGGCCCAGCATGCTCGACGTGCAGCTGCATGAGCCGACCACCGACACGATCAGCTTCGCAGTGACAGCGTCGGCGGCGCGGCCCATGCTCGGCAGCTGGACGATGCCGAGGATTGAGCCGCTCGGCGTCACCAGCCATACCGCGGTGCTTGGCCTCCTGCTCGACGAGCGGCTGAAGGCCGAGTCGTTTGAGGCGGAGAAGCTGATCTCGATCGATACGGCGGTGTTTGAGCAGATCCTCCCGAAGAGCGTCGCGCAGCCGGAGCCGGGTGGCTCAGTGCCGCGGGCGGTGGCCGCGTGGCTGGCGGCCGACAGCACAGCGACGGCCCGCAGCGAGTTCACTCGTCCTGCCTCCGGCGTCGACGCCACCACCGCCACGCTCCTGACCCTGCAGGATGCCGAGTTGCGGCTGCGGTCGACCATCTCCCTTTCGCCGCGGGTCGACCCGCTGTTTGCGGTCGAGCTGCAGCTGCCGGCTGGCTGGGAGGTGACGGCGGTGACGGATGCCCAGGATCAATCCCTTGCGTTTGCACCGCTGATCGGTGCGGAAGACGACACGGGCGGGATTCATGTCGGGCTGCCACAGCCGGTGGCTGCCGGCGGCGCGGTGCGGCTCACCCTGGAGGCGACGCACGTGCCTGACGGCTGGCTCGACGCCTGGACGGAGCTGCCCGTGCGGTTCCCGGCTGTCGGTGTTGCCGGAGCCGATGGTGGCGAGGGGGCCATTGCGATCACCGCCACCGACGACCTCGCCGTGCGGCCAGAGCGGATCGAGGGGCTGATTCCGTTGGCCCGCCGCGAGCTCGAAGCGCTCGGGCTGTCTGCCGACGAGGGCACGTTTGCCTATCGGCTGGAGGGCCCGCTGCTGGCCGCGAGGTTTCTCGCCAGTCGGAAGACACCCGAACTCACCGCCCGGTCGTTGAGTTTCTTCCGGATTGGCAACGAAGCGGTCGCCACCCACGCCGAACTGCTCTACGACATCGAGCGGGCCTCGGCCACCAGCCTCAGCTTTTCACTCCCCGACACGACCCCCAAGACGATCTCCCTGCGGGGGCTGGGGAAGGTGCAGGTCACCGACTTTTCCAGCCGCGAGGCGGAGGGAAGGCGGATCTGGACGGCACGGCTGGCTGACCGCACCCGAGGTCAGGCAGGCTTGGCGATCGACTTTGAAGAGCCACTCACGGTCGAAGGCACGGCCGAGCTCGTGCTGCCCTGCGCTGCGGCAGAGGCGGTCGGCTACCAGACGGCGGCGGTGGCCGTGGAAGGCAACCCGGAGCTGAGCGTGACGCTGGCCACTGCGGGGCGGCCGATTGATGTCGGTGAGCTTGTCGACGCGGAGGCGGAGGTGGGGCGACGGCTGCTCGGGGTGTATGGCTTTGCGGGCACGGCATCCGTCACGGCAACCCTCCAGCGGCGGCCCGGCTACGGGCTGCCGACGGCGATCACCCAGCGGGCGGCCCTGGTCACGCTCCAGGGGGCCGGTGGCACGAGCCAGACCGCGGCGCGTTTTCTGCTGCGGACCAACGCCTCCTTCCTACAGGTGACGCTCCCGTCAGCAGCGACGCTCTGGTCGGTGACGATCAATGGCCTGCCCTCCCTGCCCCAGCGGGATGGCGACGACCTGCTTGTCAGCCTGCCTGGGCAGCCGGGAGGGGATGTGCTGCGGGACGTCTCGATCGTCTACCAGCGGCCGTCGGCTCGCCTGGATTGGATGGGGGAGGTTTCGGAGGAAGCGCCGCAGCTTGCTGTGCGAAGCGAAGATGGCCTGACGCGATTTGATGTGCCGCTGGCAGATGTCGAGTGGCAGGTGGTGCTCCCCGACGGCTACCGTGTGGTCCGCAGCGAGGGCAGCGTGTTTGCAGCCGCAGAGGCGGCGCGGCCCTGGTCGTTGGTCACACCTGCGAAGCTGCTCGCGCAGCTCGGTGGTGGCATCGAGGGTGTCGGATGGCACTCGCCGTTGCTCAAGCCGCTCCTGCCGCAGGCCCAGAGCCCGCTCCTGCTCGCGGGCCGCCGTTCGGTCGTCGCCACCGATGCGCCAGCACGCAGCCTGGAAACTGAAAACGCCCTGGCCCTGCTCGCAGCCCCGGAGCTGCCGGCGGCTGTCGACAAGGCCGAGATGGCGGTCGATGAGGTTATGGCCGAGGAGAAGTCGAAGGATCAGCCGCCTGTCGAGGCTCCGCTGAGCGAGCCAGCCCCGCCGCCAGACGCTGATTTCGTGCCTGCAACACCCATCCCCGAGGGTTCGCCAGAGACGTTTGCCTGGGCGCTTGCGGGGGTGCGGAGCCTGCCGATCGAGCTTGCCGACCAGGGCCGCCGGGTGTCGTTTGCCAGCCTGGGCGGCCAGCCACGGCTCTCGGCCATGCTGGTGCAGGAGAGCCGGCTGTTCTTTGCCACCGTTGGCATCGCGGTGCTGGTGGCGGCCTGCGGGCTGGCGGTGGCTGGTGGCAGCTGGCGGGCTCGCCGGTGGGTCGTCGTGTGCAGCGTTGTGCTCACGCTGGCCGCTCCGATCGCGATTGAGCTGACGGCTGGCCTGCAGCTGCACGACCTCTTCCAGCCTGGCTTCCTGGTCGCGGTCGTGCTGCTCCCCTGCTATGCGGTCATCGACGCCGTGCGATGGGTGGCCCATCGTCTGCCGCGGCGGGCAGCGCCGCGGGCGGTGGGCGTGGTGGTGGGGCTGCTGCTGGTTGCTGCCGCGATCGCTGTCGTCGGCGAGGAGCCTGCGGAGCCGGCACCGGCTCTGACGATCGCAGACATCCTGGAGACGCTCGACCCTCGGCACCCGCTGGCGGTGCCCGATGATGCGGTGATCATCCCCTACGATCCGGACGGCGCCGGCGATGACGCCGGGCAGGCCGGTGGTCTGCCGAGCGCGGCTCGCCTCGCAGCCGCCGGCAAGGTGCTGATTCCCTACGAGCACTACACCCGGCTCAAGGCGATCGCTGAGGGCGACGACGCGTCGCCGGCGGTCGTGCCACCCGCGTCGTTCGCGCTTGCAGGCGGGGCCTACACCTCTCGGCTCGACGACCGCGGGGAGCTCGTGGTCCGCGGCAGGCTGGAACTGGAGGTCTTCGCGAAAGGGCCCGTGGATCTGCCTTTGCGACTGACCGGTGGTGTGCTGGAGCGGGCCTCGCTCGACGGCCAGGCGGCGGTGTTGCGGCTGGTGGAGCCGGCAACACCGGCGGCCGGAGAGCAGGAGCCCCAACAGCAGGCAGCGATGCCGCCGGCGGTCGATCCGCTGGTGGTGCTCGCCGTCGAAGGCATCGGCCGGCACACGCTTGATCTCGTGATCCGCATGCCGCTGCAGCAGCGGGGTGGGTGGCGATCGGTGCGGGGCCAGCTGCCTGCCGCCCCGGCCACGCAGCTGGCGCTGACCGTGCCCAACGCCCAGACCGAACTGCGGATCGTGGGAGCAGACGGCCTGATCACGCAACAGACGCAGCAGGCTGACGAGCAGCTGCAGACGGCGCTTGCGGCCGATGCGTCGATTGCTGTCGAGTGGCGATCAGAGGTGTCGGCGGCTCGTGTCGATGAGGCGCTGACCGCTCGCTCGCTGGCGGTGATCGACGTCCGTGAAGATGGGGTGCACGCCACCTGGCAGGTGGATCTCGATGTGCGGCAGGGGCAGCGAGACGTGTTCACGCTTGAGGTGCCGGATGGCTGGCTGGTGGAGGCGGTGCAAGGTCCGAAGGTGCGTGGCTGGGAGATCGTCCGCCGCCAGGAAGGCGATGCCGCAGCGCCCCAGCAGATCGATGTCACGCTGCTTGAGCCGGCGTCGGGAGATGAGCAGCTGTGGGTGCGGCTTTCGCGGCCGGTGGATGTGCTGTTTGGCGAGCAGGCGGCCCTGCGACTGCCCGCTGTTGTCGTGCCCGAGGCGGTGCTGCATCAGGGGTTTGTGGTGCTGCGTCGCGGGCCGCTGGTCGATCTCCGGGTGGCGCAGGCCGCGGGCCTCGTTCGCGACGATCCGCCAGCAGACCGACTCGCAGCCGTGGTCGATCGCTTTCCTGATGAGAGCCCGCTGGCCGTGCAGGCCTTCCAGGCCTACCGCTTCGCCAACGATCGCTTCGAGCTTGAGGTCGCTCCCCGTCCGCGTGCGTCGCAGCTGGCCGTCGACGTGCAGACCCTCCTGCGGATTGCCCAGCGGCAGTCGACCTTCGAGACGAGGCTGGCCTGTGTGATCGATGACCGGCCCACGCATCGGCTGCAGGTGGAGCTGCCCGCGGGGGTGACCGTGGAGCAGGTCAACTGCCGCGGTCTGTCGGGCTGGACGGTGGTGCCGGGGAGCGTGCCGCGGCTTGTCATCGATCTGACAGCCGGAGCGACGGGGGCCTGGTCGGCGACGATCACGGGAACGCTCGACGGCGGGATGCGTGTGGCCGCGCCGGCGTTTGTGGTGGTGGACGCCCGTCGGCAGACGACAACGCTGGTCGTGCAGGCGGATCCATCGGTGAGCGTGGAAGTTGCTGGGCTGGAAAACGCGGAGACCATCCCCCTCCCGCAGACCTTCACCTGGCTTGCCGCGGAACAGCGAACGCTCGCCAGACTCGCGGTGTTTGCACGAGGGCCTGGCTTCCAGGCTGATTTTCAGGCGATCAGGCGGCAGCCGGTGGTGAAGGCCGTGGGGCTGACCAACGTGCAGGTCACGCCCCGCGAACTGGCCGAGACAGTGCTGCTGCGTTTTGACATCGCCGAGGCGGGCATTCGTGAGCTGTCGTTCCTGCTGCCGGAAACGCTGCAGGACGCTCTGGTGCATGTGCCGCTGCTCTTGGAGAAGACCGTTGAGCCGGTCGCCGAGCAGCCAGGCCTGGTGCGGTTTCATCTCCAGCTGCAAGACGACGTGATCGGCCCGCTTGCCGTGCTCGTCGAACACACGGGGCCGCTCGTTGACCAAACGCACGCCGCGGCGGTGCCGCAGATTGAGACGGGCACCACCGAGCACCGTTTCGTGGTGCTCGAAAACCAGGGCCGCGACGAGATCGTGGTCACGGAGAGCGAGGGGGTGCGGGAGCTCAGCCGCCAGCAGGCAGCCTGGCGAGAGCTCGCGAGCATCCTGCCCGGCACCGCCACGCAGGCCTATCTGGTGGCGGCTGACGCCGTGGCGCCGCGGCTTGGCATCGGCCTGCGGTCGCGAAGCCTGGTCGAATCGGCGGGGGCTCGGATCGGGCTGGCCGTGACCACGCTCTCGGTGGATGGGGGCGGTGTGTATCGAGCCACCCAGGAATACCGCATCGACAACAAGACGGAGCAGCTGCTGGAGGTGCAGCTCCCAGACGGGGCCACGCTCTGGTCGGCGGTGGTCGCGGGCGAGCCGGTGAAGCCCACCGCGGTGGACGACGACAACGGTCGTCGCGTCGGCATTCCGCTGATCAAGACGCAGGCAGGCGACCTCGACTACGCCGTGGTGCTCACCTACGGAGGAACGCTCGGGCCACTTGGGACGAAGGCGTCGGTGCGGTTTCCGTTTCTCGAGACGATCAACATCAATGTGGAGCAGAGCCAGGTGCGGCTCTGGCTGCCGGAAACCCACCGCTGGTTTGGCTTCGACGGCACCCTCCGCCAGACCGACGATGCAGACGAACTCGCAGCCGACTTTCTGGCCTACCAAAACAAGAAACTGCAGCAGCTGATGCAGGTCGCGTCGTCGGAGTCGCAGGATGTCTTCTCCCGTGTCCGTGCTCGCACAAACGCCCTGCAGCTTGGTGAGTCGTTGCAGGGCTACGTCGATTCGTATAGCGGCTCCGGCCGAGCGAGTGGTGGCAACGATCGGCTGCAGCGTGAGCTGATGACCAACTCGGCGATCGTCGAGGAGTCGCAAGCCCAGGCAGGGCAGATGCCGGCTGAGGCCATGGAGGCAGCCGCTGGCAACGGAAGCCAGCTGCGGGCCTATTTCGACGGCCAGCAGGTGGCCCGCGGCACGAACGTGGTCAAGGAGCTGAATCTCAACTTTGAGGCCCCGGGGCCCGTGGAGGACAGAGCGGCCGAGACCAGCTCGCTCAATCGTGTTTGGGTCGACAGCAACCGTTTTGGTCGCAGTGCTGGGGACGGGCTGGCGGACGGAGAGCGTGCCGCTGCGGTTCGAAAACTCGCCAAGCAGGTCGCGGATCCGGCAGCCGCCGCGGAACGACCTGGGTTTGACGTCAATTTTGAAGACATCGAGAAGAAGCGTTCGCTCGGCCGTGGAGGTGAGCAGGCTGGCGAAGCTTCCACCCGCGAGCCCCAGCAGCAGGCCGTGGAACTCCGCGATCAGGTGCAGCGGTATCAGCTTCGTCTCGAACGGGATGGGCTGGAAGGTCAGCAGCAGAGGCAGTTCGAGCAGTCGCCGACCAACGCCCCTGCCAGTGGCTTCCTGGGAGATCGCAGGCTTGCAGAAGAGGCGGAGGAGTCGCTGCTGCGGCAGAGCCGTCGCGGCGGTTTGCCCGAAGGCCGCAGCGATGGCTTTGCCGGCGGCATGGGCGGCGCGGGCGGGCTGGGTGGCATGGGTGGCGGTCTGGGAGGCGGGACCAGCTGGTTTGGCAGCGGCGTCGACGACACCGCCGCGGCCGCGCTCGGCGTTGCCGCGGCGCAGTCGCCAGCCACAGGCTTGGCCAGCCTGGAAGTGGCGATTCCCACGCGTGGCCGCGAGGTTCTCTTCACCACGCCCCGCGGCGATCTCGTGATCACGGCGGAAGCGGTGGATGCACGGCTCGTCGATCGCGGCACGCGGCTGGCCCTTGTGTTGGCGGCGGTCGTCGGCTGCTGGGTGCTGGCCACGTTCGGTGGCCTGGCCTGGAGGCGACTTGGACCTCGGGCCGGGGGGCTGCTGCTGATCCTGCTGGGCCTGGCCAGTATGCTGACGCTGACGCTGCCACTGGTGGGGATGGCGACTGCTGTGTTTGGGTGTGGTGCGGTCGCCAGGAGTGTTCGTTGGCGGCGAGTGGCCACAGCCTGAAGGGGGAGATCATGGAAAGCTGTTGGATGGTGAAGGCGGGTGGGCTCGCCGCTCTTGTCCTCGGTGTCTGTGGGCTCTGCGGCACAGCGGCTGTGGCTGCTGTGCAGGCGAGCACAGAGCAGCCCAACATCGTCGTCTTTCTCGTCGACGACATGGGGCCGATGGACACCTCGGTGCCTTTCATGACCAACGGCGATGGCGAGCCTGTTCGCTACCCGCTCAACGACTTCTACCGCACGCCGGCCATGCAGCGGCTGGCTGACCGCGGCGTGCGGTTTTCCACCTTCTATGCGATGAGCGTCTGCTCACCGACGCGGACGTCGATCCTCACCGGTCAAAATGCTGCCCGCCACCACGTGACGCAGTGGATTCGCTCGGAGGAAAACAACCGTGGGCCGTTTGGGCCTCCGGAGTGGAACTGGACTGGGGTGCACGACGCGTCGGTCACGCTGCCGGGGCTCCTGAAGACGGCGGGCTATCGCACGATGTTTGTCGGCAAGGCCCACTTCGGGCCGATCGGTGAGCCTTCGGAATGGCCCGACAACCTCGGCTTCGAGACCAACATCGCCGGCTGCTCGTGGGGCCAGCCGGGAAGCTACTACGGGGAGGATGGCTACGGGGCGATCAAGGGCAATGCAAAGCGTGCCGTGCCCCATCTCGAGGCCTACCACGGCACCGACACCTTTCTTTCCGAGGCCCTCACGATCGAAGCGAAGAAGCAGATCAGCCAGGCCGTTGAGGATGGCGTGCCCTTCTTCCTCGACTTGGCTCACTATGCGGTGCATGCGCCGTTTCATTCCGATCCGAGGTTTGCGGGCAGCTATGCCGAGTCGGGCAAGCCCAAGCCGGCGGAGGCCTACGCCACGCTGATCGAGGGCATGGATAGGTCTCTGGGTGACATCCTCGATCACCTCGACGCGCTCGGCGTGGCGAAGGAGACGCTGATCCTGTTTCTTGGCGACAACGGCAGCGATGCTCCGCTGGGGCCTGTGCATGGGCATGCCAGCTCGTTTCCGCTGCGGGCCAAGAAGGGCACACACTACGAGGGCGGCATGCGGACGCCGTTCATCGCGGCCTGGGCGGAGCCGTCGGCGGGAGCTGCCTGCCAGCAGCGGCTGCCGATTGCGGAGGGCTCCGTGCATGAGGGGCTCGGCACCGTGATGGACCTCTACCCCACCCTGCTGGCCCTTGCGGGCGTGGAGCCGCCGGCGACGCATGTGGTCGATGGCGTCGACCTCGCGCCGCAGCTTGCCGGAGCGGTGCACACAGACCGCGAGAAGCGGTTTTTGATGCACTTTCCGCACAGCCACCGCAGCAGCTACTACACGGTGTTTCGCGAGGGCGACTGGAAGGTCGTCTACCACTACCTGCCCGAGCAAAACCCGGCGAAGGTGCGGTATGAATTGTTTAATCTGCGTGAGGACCCCTTCGAACACCGCAACCTCGCCGAGACTGAGTCGTTGAAACTCGCGGACATGATGCGGGGTCTGATCGCCGACCTGGAAGCCCATGGGGCCCAGTATCCGGTTGACGAAGCAGGCCGCGAACTGCGTCCGATCGCGCCCTAAACGGCTGCGGATCCGCCTGTTTGGCACGGTTTTCGCAGTTGCTGGAGACGGTCTGCCGTTTTTCACGATATACTGGAGTGGTTGATGCGTTGCGGTGGGCGTGGAGCCGGCAACGCCGCGTTCATGATGCCGCGTGCATGGCGGCGGGGACTTGCAGGGGGGCTTTCCATGGGCAAACAACGACCCGGCCGGCAGAGATCTTTGGGGGCTGCTGCTGTGGCCTCGCTGGTTCTGCTGATGCTTGTCGCCTGCTGGGCGATCGTGCCCGCGGCTGCCGCAGGCGAGGCCTCACTCTCCCGCATCGACGCCCGCTACGCTGAAGCTGGCAGCGGCGACGTCGCTGAGATCCCCGACTTCCGGCGGCATGTCGTGCCGCTGATGGGCAGGCTCGGCTGCAACGGCCGCGCGTGCCACGGCTCATTCCAGGGCCAGGGTGGCTTCCAGCTCTCGCTCTTCGGCTACGACTTCAAGGCCGACCACGAAAACCTCGTCGGCGGTGATGAGCCGCGGATCAACGTGGCCTCGCCCCGGGAGAGCCTGGCCCTGCTCAAGCCGCTCGAGGAAGAGCCGCACGAGGGTGGGCAGAGGCTCGAGCACGACACCTGGCAGCTGCGGGTGCTTGAGCAGTGGATTCATGGTGGAGCCGCCGGCGTTGACGACGACGCGGCGGAGTTTGTGCGGCTTGAGGTGGAGCCGAAAGAGCTGGTGGCCTCCGACGTGGGCCAGCAGTGGCATCTGCAGGCGGTCGCTGTGTGGTCGGATGGATCGCGGGAAGACGTAACGCCGCTGTGCCGCTTTCAGAGCAACAACGATCAGATCGCCACGATCGATGAGCATGGGCTCGTGACGGCGGCCGGTCCCGGCGACACGCATGTGGTGGCTTTCTACGACAATGGCGTTGTGCCTGTGCCGATTCTCTTTCCGGTCTCCGACAAGGTTGGGCCTGCCTATCCCGACGTGCCCACGCCGACGCCGATCGACGAGCTGGTGGTGGCGAAGCTCCGCAAGCTCGGTGAGGTGCCTTCCGATCTCTGCACCGATGGTGAGTTTCTCAGGCGGGTGTCGCTCGACCTGACGGGCACCCTGCCGACCGAAGCGGAGGCCGAAGCGTTTCTTGCCGACACGAATCCCGACAAGCGGGCGCTCAAGATCGACGAGCTGCTCGACAGGCCTGGCTATGCGGCCTGGTGGGCCACCAAGTTCTGCGACTGGACGGGCAACAACGCCCAAGAGAATCAGCAAAACGGCCCCGACCGCCGAAACACCGCGTCGGTGCTCTGGTATGAGTGGATGCGGGCTCGCGTGGCGGAAAACACGCCCTACGACGAGCTGGTTGAGCGGATCGTGCTCGCCACGAGTCGGGAAGGCGACGAGTCGTATGAAGACTACTGCGAGCGGATGAGCGGCTATCTCGTGCGGGGGCATGCGGGCGAGTTTGCCGAAGAGCAGCACACGATGCCCTACTACTGGAGCCGCCGCAACTTCCGCACCAACGAGGAGCGGGCGCTCGGCTTCGCCTATGCGTTTCTCGGTGTTCGCATCCAGTGTGCCCAGTGCCACAAGCATCCGTTTGATCAGTGGACGAAAGACGACTTCGACCGCTTTGAAAACTTCTTCGCTCGCGTGCGGTATCAGCAGCTGCGTCAGCTGGCGGACGCCGACGAAGCCACCGAAATGATGGAAGCCTTGGACATCAATCCAAAGCTCCGTGGGAATCAGCTCGATCAGCAGCTCGTTCGGCTGGCAGCGCGGGGCAAGGTCGTGCCCTTTGGCGAAACGGTTGTGCTTCCTCCGCCGAAGCCGATGAGCGATGAGGCGATGGCCCGCCTGAAGGCCCGGGCGGCTGCCAACCCGCAGCAGCAGGCGCGGCTCGAGCAGTTTCTTTCCGGCCGGACGGCTGCGGTTCTTGGGGGCGACGAAACGGCGCTCGACGCGGTTGAGGATCCACGCGAGCTGCTGATGGCCTGGATGCGGAGTGCCGACAACCCATACTTCGCCCGAGCGATTGTGAATCGCGTGTGGGCCTCCTATTTCAACGTCGGCATCGTGGAGCCGCCCGACGACCTCAGCCTGGCCAACCCGCCGAGCAACGAGCCGCTGCTCGACCATCTGGCGAGCGGGTTTCGTGAGCACGGCTACGACCTGAAGTGGCTGCACCGCGAGATCTGTTCCAGCCGAACCTATCAGCTCAGCTGGCAGCCAAACGCGACCAACGCTGGCGACGACCGCAACTTTGCCCGGTCGGTGCCGCGGCGGGTTCCGGCCGAGGTGATCTACGACGCGATCAAGATCGCGACCGCGGGCAACGAAGAGTCGCAGGCGCTCTGCTCGCTTGAGGCCGACCGGGCCATCGATGATCCGATCGTCGATCCCCGCCGGCCCGACTACGCCCTGAGCGTGTTTGGGCAGTCGATCCGCGAGAGCAACTGCGACTGCGACCGTTCGATGGAGCCGAGCCTGCTGCAGACGGTCTTCCTGCAAAACGACGGTGAGATGCTCTCTATGATCGGCCGGCCTGAGGGCTGGGTGGCGGAGGTGACCGGCACGGCGGCCGCGGAGCCTGCGGCGGAATCGCCCGCTCGGGAGCGGTTCTGGAACATGGCAGCCCCTGAGCTTGAGGCGATGATCGCGAAGGGGAAGGCGAGGCTGGCCCGGGCCAAGCAGGAAAACGATGAAGCGTTTCTCGCGAACGGGCGGCGGTTTCTCGCGGCTGCCGAGAAGCGGCTCGCAGCGCTCAAGGCAGGCGACGCCGCTCCAGGCGATCGACCTCAGGCCGCGGCGGCGTCGAGCAGCCGAAAGCTCGACGACGAGGCGATCAGCCAGCTCGTGCGATCGGCCTACCTCCGCACGCTCACGCGGCTGCCAGAGCCAGAGGAGCTGGAGCGGGCCCGCGGCTACTTCGCCGAAGTTTCCGATCGAGAGGCGGCCCGCGACCTGATGTGGGCGCTGCTCAACACGAAAGAGTTTCAGCTCAATCACTAGGCTCGATCACGCGCCACGATCAACCGCCTCGTTCACCGGGCCGCCCATGCCGGCGGCGATCAACAGTCTCGACGACCTTCGGAGGACCGATAGCATGGCACGTCACCGCACCTGTGATGGCTTGGCACGCCGCGACTTCTTGCGGGCTGGCGCGATCGGGGGCTCGGCCCTCACGCTTGCCAACTACCTGCGGTGGACGCATGCGGCGGAGGCCCGGCCCCGAGCCAAGGCCGCGATCTTCGTCAACCTCGAGGGCGGCCCGTCGCATCTCGACACGTTCGACCCCAAGCCCGACGCTCCCGACAGCCACCGGGGCGAGTTTGGCACCATCGGCACGAGCGTGCCGGGGGTGCGTGTCAGCGAGCATCTCCCCAAGCTCGCGGCGTGTCTTGATACGTATGTGATTCTGCGGGGCATCACCCATTCGCTGGCCGCCCATCCGCTGGGGCAGCAGTATGTCAGCACGGGCAACCGGCCGATTCCGTCGCTTGAGTTTCCCTGCTACGGCGCGGTCGTCAGCCGCGAGCTTGGCGGGCCGGAGGAGCTGCCGACGCATGTGGCGATTCCGAAGATCAACCAGAGCGCCGGCTACCTCGGCGTGAAGTATGCGGCGCTGTCGACCCGGTCGGTGCCGAAGCCTGGGCAGCCGTATGGCGTGCGGGGTGTGTCGCTCGGCGGCACGCTGACGATCGACAATGTCCGTCGTCGGCAGGGCCTGCTTCGCGACCTCGACCAGCGGCTGGGCATGCTCGAGGAGTCGAGCCAGCTGATCGAAGGGCTCGATCAGTTCACCGAACAGGCCCACACCATCATCACCTCACCGCGGGCCCGCGAGGCCTTCAACACCGGGCTGGAGAGCCCGGCGTTTGCCAAGCCGTTTGGCGAGAGCAACTTTGGCCAGAGCTGCCTGCTGGCCACACGGCTCGTGGAGCATGGCGTGCCGTTTGTGACCGTCTCGTTTGGTGGCTGGGACACCCACAACGACAACTGGACCAAGCTCAAGGAGCAGCAGCTGCCGCCGCTCGACGAAGGCCTGTCGGCGCTGTTTGCGGGGCTTGAGCAGAAGGGCCTCCTCGACTCCACGATCGTGTATGTGACCGGTGAGTTTGGCCGCACGCCGAAGATCAACACGACCCGCAACGGCCGCGACCACTACGCCCGCGCGATGTTTATGCTGATGGCCGGCGGCGGCATTCAGGGAGGCCGGGTGCTCGGCGAGACCGACGCCAAGGGCGAAGGCCCGCTGCACGAAGGCCACTCCCCCGACGACGTGGCAGCCACCTTCTACCACGCGCTGGGTATCGATCCGGCCAAGGAGTATCTCACCAACACGGGCCGTCCGGTGATGATCGTTCGCGACGGCACCGTGATGCCCGAGCTGTTTGCGTGATCGCAGCAGCCGGTTCACTGCCGTTGCTGCCAAATATCCAGGCCGCCGACGTCCATGGGCCACAGCAACGATCACGGTGACCGTGGAACTCCGTGGCCGGAAGACGAGAAAGTACGGGAAGCCCCGAACGCGTGTGTAGCGGTATCTGCCGGCGATAGTTGCGCACGCCTCGGGTGATGCCTCTACTTTCGCCACCGCCGCGTTGACTGCCTGCGTGAAACGTTCGCTGACGTGGGGCGAGCGCGCCGAGTACCAGTCTCTGGCGTGTAGATACTCATCGGCAGCGCGGCGTTGGAAGACGACGGTGGCGGCCATCAAGACTCAGCCTGAAGGTCGGTCCACGCAACATGGTCATCGCCGTCAGCGAATCGACGATCAAGTTCGGCCACAAAGTCTGCAGAATCGATGGGCAAGCCGATCTCACGGCCGGGCATCGTTTCGAGCAGGCGCTCTATCAAGGTGACGCGGGCATCCTCAGGAAGAAGCATCGCTGCTTCAAAGAGTTGTTCTGTAGTCGAACTCATGTGCGTCCCCGTGTGATGCTGGACTGTTGCGATGTCGTAAACCGCGGCAGACGGTTGCTGGGGAAGTGTACGCAAGAACACATCTTTCGGTCAATCCTGCAAGGTGTGGGCATGAGGCAGCTGCGGCGGCGGGCGCGATCCGCCCACGACGATGACGCCAGGGTGATTTCAGGAGGGCGGAAAGGCTGCTTTCGGCCCCGTCACGTGGGCGAACTTTGCCTGCCGCATGCCGCTGGCGAAAGCTGACGCGTAGAATCCATCAATGAACGCTCCGTCCGCCTCGTCACTCGTGTTCTGCAAGTCGATCCACCACGGCAACACGGCCCGAGTGGCCGGCGCTGTCTGCAGCGTGCTCGGTTGTGAGTTCGTCGATCCGGACGCCGTGCCAGCCGTCATCCCGGCCGGTTGTGGCCTGCTGGGGATCGGCTCGGGCGTGTACTACGGCCGCATGCACCCTGCCCTCTTCGCCTGGCTCCGCAAGCTGCCCGACGCGCCCGCGGGCACGACGCCCGCTTTCATCTTCTCCACCTCCGGCCTGCCCTTCTTGGCGGATCTGTGGCACCGGCCCCTGCGACGTCTGCTCGCCCGCAAGGGCTTCGACGTCGTCGCCGAGTTTACCTGCCGCGGCTTCGACACCTGGGGCCCGCTCTGGCTCACTGGCGGCCTCAACCGCACGCACCCCGACGAACGCGACCTTGAGAGAGCGGGAGCGTTTGCCGAAAAGCTCAGGGACGCCTGCGGCCGCTGAACTCTTGACCGCTGAGATTTTTTGACGAAACGCAGCTCTTGGCGAATCTCCTCAAGGAGAGCTTGTGGGGAGCCAGGAGCAGCGGAACACGCTCACTGCCGGCCCGTGCGGATGTTGGCTGGGGCTTTGCCTGGGCGGCTGCTGCGCCAGGGGTTGATGTCGAGGCCGCCGCGGCGGGTGTAGCGGGCGAGAACGTCGAGCTGTGAGGGGCGGCACCGGGCGGTCAGGTCGGTGAAGATTCGCTCCACGCACTGCTCGTGAAACTCGTTGTGGTTGCGGAAGCTCACGATGTAGCGAAGCAGGCTGGCTCGGTCGATCGGGGGGCCGGTGTAGGCAATGCGGAGGCTGCCCCAGTCGGGCTGGCCGGTGACCAGGCAGTTGCTCTTGAGCAGGTTGCTGACCAGCGATTCCCTGACCGGCGGCGCGGTGCTGTCGGCCGTAAGCAGCTCCGGGGCGGGCTCGTAGCGGTCGCAGGCGATGTCGAGGCTGTCGAGGAGCTCGCCCTCAAGCGGGGCGACCGTTTCACAGCCCCAGGCATCCGGAGCGGCGAGGCTCACGTCGACTGGCACGGTCACCGGCCCCCCCTGCCAGAATGCCGCGCTGAGGTCTGACTGAATCCGCTCGGCCACGGCCGCCTGCCCGTCGAAGCGGGTGTTGCTGAGGCTGTTGAGGTAGAGCTTGAGCGACTTGCTCTCCACGATGTGCGTCGACGCTGCCGGCACCGTGAAGCGGGCAATCGCCACCTCGGGCTTGCCCCGTGGGTTGAGCCAGCTGAGCTCGTAGGCCGTCCAGAGGTCGACGCCGTAAAAAGGCAAGGGGCCGTGGATCCCAAGCTCGGCCCGCTTGGGGCCGCGAGGGATGGGATAGAGGAGCGAGGCGTCGTAGGTGTCGACGTAGGCGGAAGGCCGCCCAAGCGGTGAGTGTTCTGGTGACGTGCTCATGCTGCGAGCCTATCCCGGCCGGCCTGTTCTTGCGACCGCTCCCTCGGGGACCGCGGCGGCGGCGAACCAGGTGGCGTTACGATCGCGGCTTGAGGAAGAAGGTGTCCTTGTGTACACTAACGTTGGCTCGTTGTGGATTGCGATGCGGGGCGACGCCGGCGGCCTGTTTTGCTTGACTTCCGTCAAGCGTTTGCTTAACGTTGGGGGCGAAGATGGCGGGTTCACGTCATCCTGACAAGCACATTGAGGAGGCTGTCCGTGCCGCAGAGCAACGGGGCTGGAGGGTGGAACGCTCGGGCGGGCATGCCTGGGGCCGGCTTCACTGTCCGGCCGGAGTGCGAGGCGGCTGCATCGTGAGCGTGTACTCAACTCCTCGGAATCCTGTCGCCCACGCGAGGCTGATCAGCAAGGCCGTGCAGCGGTGCGACCATGGAGCGGACGGTCGTATCGGCGGCCCACCGGCATCGAGACCATGAGCAGTGACAATGCCACCGGCGACGACGCGGCCCCGGTCTGCGAGCATGAGTTCACCCTCGTGCTCAGGGGAGCAGATCAGATCACGCGAGAGCTCGAGGAAGCACTTTTCGAGCATGGGTGTGACGATGCCACACTGAGCTGCTCGCACCAGCGGCTCTGGCTTGATGTGGTGCGGGAAGCAGCGACGCTGGAAGAGGCGGTAGCCACGGCGATTCGCGACGTTCGGCGGGCTGGGGCAGCGATGGGCGTGCCGCTCGATGTCGAGCGACTTGATGCCTGCCCGTTTATCACGCAGGCCGGAATCGCTCGGCGACTTGGCTGCTCACGACAATACCTTGGTCAGCTGGTGGTCAAAGGGCGGAAGGGTCGGCGCTTTCCCGCTGCAGCCTGCCATTTGCACGAAGGAAACCCGGTGTGGCAGTGGGTGACGGTGGCCAGGTGGCTCGCCGATCTGGGGATGGTGGCTCCGCAGATGGCAGAGGAGGCCGTGGTGATCGATCGACTCAACGCAGCCCTGAGTGCTGAGGCGGCCGGGCGGCAGAACACCTCTGCGGCTCCGCGGATGAAACGCGGCGCGTAGGTTCCACGGCCAGCCGCCGCCTCAGCTCGCGGCCTTGTCGTCGCCTTCGTCGACCCGCACCAGCAGCATCTGCTCGACCTTGCCGGTGGTGGTGCCGTCTTCGTTGTTGCGGTGGACGAGCACCTGTGTCTGGTCTTTGAGCAGATTGGAAAGCCCGGCTTCGTAGACGTTGGCGGTGTTGTCACCGATCGTCCAGGCAGCCCGCTGCGTTTTCTGATCCACCTTGCCGGTGACCTGCATGTCGGAGTCGGAAATCGCGTCGTAGTAGTTGCCGCGGAGCACGCCGTTGGTATCGACCGCGAGGCTGAGGAAGGTCGAGGGCTTGGTCTCGCCGTCCCGGGCCAGGGCATACACCCCCAGCGGCCGCCACTCGGCGTCGTCGTTGGTGGCGTCCTCTCCTGCCCCGCTCGCAGCCAGGTCGCTGGCCCCTTGGGCATACTCCTCGGGCGTTCCCACCTCCTCGCCGGCCACGCTCACTGCGTCGTCGCTGTAGACGACCGTGGTGCCGTAGTCGTAGGCAACCGCCTGGCCGTAGCCGCCCCAGGAAGCGAGATCTGCCCAGAGCAAGCCCGTCGCCAGGCCCACGCCCCAGCCGCCCCAGCCGCCATACCAGCGGCCGGGCCACCAGGCATGAAAGTTGTTGGCATACCAGCCCCGGCCGCCATACCAGTTGCTGTTGTAGAAGTTGTTGCGGATCTGGGAGCCCCGGGCGTCGAGCGACTGGATCGACTGGGCCTTCAGCTGCGTGGAACCGCCGCGGCCCAGCGAACGGAGGCGGTCGGCCGAGAGGTTTGTGTGCGCCAGTGGATCGCCGGCAAAGCGGCCGGCGCCGCCAGGGCCTGCTTTCCCTGGTCCGCCGCGGCCTGGCGCGACACCAGCTCCCGGTGCGCCCCGGCCGGGTGTGCCGGGCCCCCGGCCTGCCCCCGTGCCTGGCCGTGCTGTTGCCCCTGGCCCTGTTCCCTGCCCGGGCCGCGATCCCGTTGTCGGCCTCGCTCCACCGCCAGCCCCACCGCGGCCGGGCGTGGCTCCCGCCCCTCCCCGGCTCGGTGTGGCCGATGGCCGGGGGGCTGCACCGCCCCGTGACATGCCGCCGCCACCGCCCCGTGACATGCCACCACCGCCGCCGCCCCGGAAGCCACCGCCGTGGCTCCAGACGGTGGAGGCAGGAAAGGCGATCAGTGCAACGCACACACCAACGAGGGCTGCCCTCACGACGCGATGACGGCTGAACGAACTGGACATGGTGACTGTTCCGGAAGGACTGTGAGGAAACTTAGAAGCGGATGATTTCGGACGAAGATGTTGTCTTCTCGAGAATGATCACGTCGGTGTCGGGGATCGGCTCGCCATCCACGCTTCGCTCAATCGACTGCATTGCCAGCCGGCCATCGCCCAGCGGCGCGATCACCTGCACCCAGCGGCTCTCACTCGCTCCGCTGCCGGCGGCCGGAATCCCTTCCACCACCCGGTTGAAGCTGGTGCCATCCGACATCAACACGCCTTCGGCTCGTGAGCCGGTGGAATCAAAGGTCCAGCTGCGAAGGCGGCCCGTGATCGCGTCGGCGTAGATCAGATCGATCGCGGTCAGCAGCGGCTCCTCGGCAGGCCCGACGGTGATCCGCGAGATAACTGCCTGGCCGCCGAGCTCGCGGCTGATGCTGATCGAGATCGGCTCGCCGGCGACGCTGCTGCCCTCCCAGGTGCCGGCCATCCAGCTGACATCCCCCAGCGACGCCTGAGGAGCGGTGAGCACGATCGACTCCGCCAGCAGCCACTGGCCGTCTTCGAGCACCCGCAGGCTGGTGAACTCCGACGAGATCCGCGGCCCATCCTTCACGGCCTCCATGGTCAGCCTGCCCGAGACGCGGGCCAGGCTCGCAGCAATGAAATGAATGTCATCGATTTCGATCGTCATCTGAGCCTTGGGCAGCCGTCCACGGCTGGCAGCGATGGCCGCCATGATCGCATCGCGGCCCACGAGCTGCTGGTCGGCCTCGAAGAGCTCGGCCTGCTCCGCCCACTGGGAGGCCAACGCCTCCATGTCGTTGCTGTTGAAGGCTTCGGCGTAGGCGATGGCGGCCTCCCGCAGTGGCTGCTCGGCGTCGGCGTCGGTGTCGGCAGCGGTGGCCTGCGAGCCCGCACCCCAGGCGAGCGCTGCGGCGAGCGTGGCGGCCACCGCAATGCGGCAGAGCCGCTCAGCAAATCCACCGAGCGACGAGGGCTCGCTGCGACGACGAAACGGCAGCCCACAACACCGATCAAGGCCAGGCGACGACATCACACATGCCCCCAAGCGGGGCACCTCCGATTCACCACAGGCTGCCAACACCGCCGGCCTGTGCCTGCTGCTGCAACCCCACGACGCATTCTCACATCGGTCGTGCAGCCTCGCCAGAGTGCGGTGCCAAGTCGGCGGGAATGGCCGGAATTTCCCGGGAAAGATCTGTGCCGCGGCGGGCGTTAGGCACAGCCGAAGTAGCGATTGAAAAACGCCTTCCGGTCGCCCTCGTGCTTGGCGTATTCGACCATGTCGTAGAGCCGCAGCTGGTCGGCTTCGAGCTTGTCGGCGAGACGGTCGGCGTCGCGGAGGGCTGCGGGCAGCTCGCCGGTGAGCTCGTAGCGGCCGCGGGGCAGCTCATGCTGCTCGGCCTGCATCGTGCCGTGCCGCTCCAGCATCGCCAGCGCCGTTTCCAGCCGCCCGTCGTGGCCGCGGCGGCGGTCGTGGAGCTTGTCGCGGAGCCAGTCGAGGCCGAAAGCCCGGATCGACTCGCCATCATGCACGAGATGGTGATACACCCGCTCGTAGTAGTCGGCGTCGGGGTTGGTCCAGCGGATGAAGTCCATCTGGGTGAGCAGATCCCGCTCGTCGTAGAGCAGCGTGCAGAGGGCCGGCTGCCCATCGCGGCCGCTGCGGCCGATCTCCTGGTAGTACGACTCGACCGAGCCTGGAATCTCCGCATGCGTGATCGTGCGGATGTCGGCCTTGTCGATCCCCATGCCGAAGGCGTTGGTCGCCAGCACGAGGGCAGAGCCCGGCTCGGAGCCCCGCATGAAGGCATCCTGCACCTGCCGGCGGCTGCGGGCGTCGAGCTTGCCGTGGTAGCAGAGGTGGTCGATGCCGCGGGCGGCGAGGAGATCGCTGAACCGCTCGAGCGTTTTGATCAGCGTGAAGTAGACGATGCCCGAACCCGGCAGCTGCTGCGACCGCTTGAGGATCGCCTCGAGCTTGTCGTCGTCGCTCCAGGTCTGGTGCACTTCGAGCGCGAGGTTGGGCCGGTCGATGCCGCGGTTGAACTGCCGAACCTGTGCGTCGGACGGGTCGAAGCCGAGCTGGGCGAAGATGTCGTCTTGCACCGGCGGCGTGGCGGTTGCCGTGAGGGCGATCGTGGTCGGGCTGCCGAGCCACTCCCGCCACTGGCCCACCCGCGAGTAGTCGGGCCGGAAGTCGTGGCCCCACTGGCTGATGCAGTGGGCCTCATCGATAGCCAGCAGGCTGATGCCCACGCTCGCTCTGGCCGCCTCAATCGCCTCGCGAAACGCCTCCTTGCGAAACCGCTCTGGCGTCACGTAGAGCAGCTTCACCGCGCCTGAGGCGACCTCGCGAGAGCGGGCCTCGCGAGCCTGCCGGTTGAGCGATGAGTTGATGAACGTTGCCGCCACACCGCGGGCCCGCAGGGCGTCGACCTGATCCTTCATCAGCGCGATCAGCGGCGAGAGCACGATCGTCATGCCCGGCAGGGCGAGCGCCGGCACCTGATAGCAGATCGACTTTCCCGAGCCCGTCGGGCTGAGCACCACCGCATGGCCGCCGGCGAGCAGATGCTCGATCACCTCGGCCTGCAGGCCCTGGAAGGCCGCATGGCCGAAAACGTCGCTGAGAATCGCACGAGGGTCGGAAGGCATCACGCGGCGGAGTGTAGCAGGTGGGTTGCCATCGGGCTGTTACTCGCCCGCTGGGAGTGGTTCCAGCGACAGGCGATAAAAACGGTAGCGGCAGTCGTAGCTGCCGAGGAAAAGCGCTGTGTTGTCGGGGGTCTGCCAGTAGTCGGAAAGCGAGAGCTCGTCGGGCGAGCCCTGCCAGTCGACGATCGTCTGCCCGTCGACCGACATGCGAACGCCCCGGGCGGCGACGGTCACAATCAGCTGCGAGAGCTGATGCTGCCGAAAGAGGTCGCCGCGAAAGGTGGTTTCGTTGCCGACGTTGCGGCCGTTGATGTTTTCCACCGCGCTTGCCTGCTGGCCCGCGGGCCCGTAGCCGAAGAGCGACACGAAGCGGCTGGTGCCGGCCCGCTGGCCGAGGATCAGGGCGTTGGGCGGATCGAGCGGTTCGACAACCGCCACCAGCCGGTAGGCCGGCGGAGGCGTGACGGGCAGCTGCAGGCGGGCCCCATACATCTTCGGGCTCGTGAGCACGCCCCCGTCCATCGTCCAGTCGCCGTTCTTCCAGCAGCCGTCGAGGTCGAGATCCGCCAGGAGGTTCTGCGAGTCGCGGGGAAGCTCGGTGATGACCGCGGGTGCCGCGGCGGTGGCCTGGAGGTCGACCGCACGAAGAGGCGGCATCAGCGGCTGCTGTGGGTCGCTTCGCACCTGAAAATAGCCCCAGAGCTCTGCTGTCGATCCGTCGGCCGTGGCGGCATCGATGCGGTAGCTGACAGGGGTTTCGCGATCGAAGCTGGCCACCGCCGCCTGCTTTGGGGCATCCCCTTCCCAGGTCTGCGGCACCTCCACCCAGGGGCTGTGCACCGCTGTCTGATACCGCACCCGCAGCGAGGAGACGTTCACTCCCTCAGGCCATGTCAGCTGCAGGGCGACTGGCTGCCCGGGCGTCGGCAGCTTCGGCTCGGGCACCGCGCGGAAGGCCGAAAAGAGCTGCAGTTGTGGGCTGAGCGGCTCGTCCTGCGGCTCCCAGCCGAGCCGGATCTTCTGCTCCCGGTCGAGCCACGACTCGCTGAGCCAGCCTCGATACTGCCCAAGGCTCATCACCGAACCGTTGCCGGGCTCCGGATGCGGCAGGCCCACCGTATGCCCACAGCCTTCGTGATAGATCACACAGTCGCTCCCCCGGTAGGGCACCCTCCAGCCGTCAGCGCTGACCAGCCCCCAGCCCACGCCGCGATCGGCGAGATACGTCGCCCGTGCCCCGCCAGAGGTTGCCCCTGGAAAGTGCTCGCTGCCGTTGAAGGTGCCCTCAAAGACCAGGGCCCCGTCGGCCGGCTTGACGCGGTAGAAGTCGTCGAGAGGCCGCCAGTTGATCTCGCTGAGCACGAGCAAAACGGGAAAGCCCCGCCGCTCGCCTGCGGCAAACCTCAGCCGCTCGGCCGCCTCCCGGAGCGTGGAGAAAAAGATCGCGTTGGCATCGCCCTGCCGCAGCTGCGGCGTTGTTCGCCGGGAGATCAAGGGCTCGTCGACCAGATTCGTGGTGAGCGCGGAGCGGCCCTGAAACTCCCGCTGGTGAAACTGCTCGATGCGACGGCAGTAGTAGGCGGCTCGCTCCCGCCAGTCTGGCAGCGGCTGGCGGTCGGCGGGCACGAAGTAGACGACCGTCACATCGATGCGGCTGGTGTCGTGCTGGCCGTCCCAGGTGGTGGTGGCGGTTGCAGGCGACACCATGCCTACGAGCAGGCCCACGGCGGCGATCCAGACTGGCTTCATCATGCGGCTCCTCGAATCGTCGTTTTCCGATCGCCGCCAGCCTCTGTCGCGGCGGCTCACCCTCGGCCGCCCGCTGCGACTCCTCCACTGCCAAATGTGCCTTCGCGGTCGCTGCCGGTAAACAGCGTTTGCTGCAGGCCGCAGCGGGGCTCAGGCTTGGTGGAAGGCTTCCGCAGGCAGCAGGCCCTTGGCAACGCCTTTGCCGGGAGCGGCTCCGCGGCCTCTCGTGAATCCCGCGTGGCCGGTATGCTGGGCCCGCACAGGCCCAGTTTCTCCACTTTCCTTCTCAGTTTTCCGCGATGCACGAGCTCCCGAAACACTTCGACCACACCTCCGCCCAGCTCCGTTGCCGCGAGCTGTGGGACGCCGGAAAGCTCTGGCATGCGGAGCCCCAAGCAGGCGAAGAACAGGCTCCGCAGCCGGTCTTCTCGATGGTGATCCCGCCGCCAAACGTGACGGGGGCCCTCCACCTCGGCCACGCCCTCAACAACACCCTCCAAGACATCCTCGTGCGAACCCGCCGCATGCAGGGCTTTCGCACGCTCTGGATGCCCGGCACCGACCACGCGGGCATCGCCACGCAGGCGGTTGTCGAGCGGCGGCTCTTGGAGGAGGAAAAGCTCTCCCGGCACGACCTCGGCCGCGAGAAGCTCGTGGAACGCATCTGGGCGTGGAAGGAGCAGTATGAGGCTCGCATCCTCGGGCAGCTGCGTGAGCTGGGGGCGAGCTGCGACTGGGACCGCACCCGCTTCACGCTCGACGAGCGGTGCGCTACGGCGGTCCGCGAGGCCTTCTATCGGCTCTTCCAGCAGGGGCTCGTCCGCCGCGGAAAGCGGCTGGTCAACTGGGACACCTTCCTGCAGACGGCGGTCAGCGACGATGAGGTTTTCCACGAGGAGGTGAAGGGCCACTTCTGGCACATCCGCTATGCGGTGGTCGATCCTCAAGCAGGGGAGCCGAGCCATGTGACCGTGGCCACGACGCGGCCCGAGACGCTGCTGGGCGACACGGCCGTTGCGGTGCACCCCGATCCCGCGGCCGCGTTTGCTGCGGTGGAGGCGGGGCTGCGGGAGAAAATCGCGGCAGCCTCCGCCAAGGAGAAGCCGCAGATCGAGGCGGAGCTCGACGCGGTCGCGGCCCGCCGCACCGAGATGCTGGCTGGCCTTGAGCGGCTGGCGGGGATGGCCAGGGCCGGTCGCACGGTTCGGCTGCCGCTGCTGGGCCGCGAGATTCCGCTGGTGGCCGACGAGTGGGCCAAGCCCGAGATGGGCAGCGGCTGCGTGAAGATCACGCCAGCCCACGACCCCAACGACTACGAAGTGGGCCTGCGGCAGCGGCTGCCAATGCTCAACATCCTCAACCCCGACGGCACGCTCAATCCCGAAGCCGGGCCGTATCAGGGGCTCACGATCCGCAAGGCTCGCGAGAAGCTGGTGGCGGATCTCGAGGAGGCCGGGCAGCTCGAGGCCGTGGAAGACCGGCTGATCGATCTGGCCCACTCCGACCGATCGAAGACGCCTATCGAACCCTACCTCGCCGATCAGTGGTTTATCCGCATGGCGGAGCTGGCGGAGCCGGCGCTGGCGGCCGTTGAAAACGGCAGCGTGAAGATCCATCCCTCCCGCTATGCCAAGAGCTATCTCGACTGGCTCGGCGAGAAACGCGACTGGCCGGTGGGGCGGCAGCTCTGGTGGGGCCACCGCATTCCGATCTGGCATGTCGAGGGCGTGGCGGCCGCGGATCTCGAGGCGGCGTTTGCGGGCCGCGGTGACGTGGCCTGGGCGGAAGCGGATGGGGAGCCTGCCGATGGCTCGGCCACGCGGTGGTTCGTCTGCTGCAAGGCGGAAGCGCTCGGTGTGGAGGCGATTGCCGGCCGGCCGCTCGAACGCGACCCAGACGTGCTCGACACCTGGTTTTCGTCGGCCCTCTGGCCGCATTCGACGCTCGGCTGGCCCGAGGCGACCGCGGAGCTCGCCACCTTCTATCCCACCACCACGCTGATCACCAGCCGCGACATCATCACGCTGTGGGTGGCGCGGATGGTGATCATGGGCATCTTCAACACCGGCCATGTGCCGTTTGCCGACGTGGCCATCCATCCCAAGATTCTCGACCGCTACGGCGAGACAATGAGCAAGAGCAAGGGCAACGGCGTCGACCCGCTCGACGTGATCGAGTCGCTCGGTGCCGACGCGCTGCGGTTTGGAATGGCAAGCATGGCCACGGAAACGCAGGACGTGCGGATGCCGGTGGAGTTTGCCTGCCCGGCGTGCGGTCAGCGGATCGAGCAGACCACCGCCAACCGCACAAAGCCCCGCATCGAGTGCACGAAGTGCGGCGAGCCCTTCCGCACGCAGTGGGCCGCCAGCGACGCCGACCTCGCCCTGCCCCGCGGGCCGGCGGTCAGCGAACGCTTCGATTCCGGCCGCAACTTCTCCAACAAACTCTGGAACGCCACCCGGTTTGTGCTGATGAACCTGGAGGGCTTCGAGGGGGGCTGTGTGGATGCGGCTGCTGCCTCGGCCGACCTCCCTCTGGAGGATGCCTGGCTACGGAGCCGGCTGGCCACGGTCACCACCGAGGTGACCGCTGCGATCGACGCCTTCCGCTTTGCCGATGCCGCCCGCACGCTCTACGCGTTTGCCTGGGATGAATACTGCAGCGCCTATCTCGAGCTCTGCAAGTCGAGGCTCGCCGACCCCGCGACCAGGGCGTCGGCCCAGGCGATGCTGATCACCGGCCTCGACACGATCCTCAGGCTGCTGCATCCGATCATGCCGTTTGTGACCGAAGAGCTCTGGCAGCACCTTCGCGAGGCGGCTCGCTCCCGGCGGATGCCGTGGGATGCGACGGACCGCGATCCAGACGCAGCCCCAGCGGAGTCGGTGATGGTGGCCCGCTGGCCGGCGCCCCCGGCGAGCTGGAGAGACACGCAGAGCGAGGAGCGATTCGGCACCTTCCTGGGCGTGGTGGGGGCGATCCGAGAAATCCGAGCGCGGCAAAACGTGCCGCCGAAGACGGTCGTCACGGTGGTGATCAAGGCTGACGACGCGAAGCAGACCCTGCTCGCCCCGATGCTCGGGGCGGTGGCCACGATGGCGGTGGCTGAGGTGGTCGACGTGGGGCCGCAGGTGCAGCCGCCGGCGATGGCCGCAAAAGTGGCGGCTGCCGGCTGTGAAGTCGCCGTGGACCTCGCCGGTCTTGTGGATGTGGAGGCGGAGCTCGCTCGCGTGACCAAGGATCGAGAAAAACTCGGCGGCCTGATCGAGGGCAAGCGGAAGAAGCTCTCCAACGAAAGCTTTGTCGCCCGGGCGCCTGCCGAGGTTGTCGCCAAGGAGCGGGAGCAGCTTGCCGAGATGGAGGAGCGGCTGGCGTCGCTGGTAGCCATGGCCGCCGACCTCCGCAGCCGGGCCTGATCGCCCCGGGGTTTTTCGGCCTGCGGAAGAAAGTTTCCGTGGCCGAGCGACGGCCGCAGCGTGCGGTAGAATGCGAGAGCGGGGGCTGGCGGGCCGTTTGCCCCGCGGGTTTTCGTAGAGCCGCACGTCGGAGCGAATCGTATGTCGGTGCAGATGGAGTTGTCGCGGATCATTATCAGCGAGATCAATGATCAGCAGGTGGTCTACCTCAAGGAGGTGGAGGGCGACCGCACCTTCCCGATCCTGATCGGCCTCTTTGAAGCGACGAGCATCGACCGCCGCGTGAAGCACCACCACGCCCCGCGTCCGCTGACCCACGACCTGCTCGTGTCCGCGGTGGAACTGATGGGCGGCGAGTTTCAGGACGTGGTCATCTCCGAACTCAAAGAGCACACCTACTTCTCCGTGATCCGCGTGATCAAGGATGGCGAGGTGATCGAGATCGATGCCCGCCCCTCCGACGCGATTGCCGTGGCGGTCACGTGTGAGCCCAACCTGCCGATCTACGTCTCGGAAGACGTGCTCGCCGACGTGCTCGGCTCTTGAGGATCCGCTGACGCTGCGGGCGGCCCGGTCAGGTCGAGTTCGAAGGCGGGGCCACTCCCCTCGGCCTCGGTGCGGAGGAACTGCGTGAAGACCAGGCCTTCGTCTCTCCAGGTGCGTCCCCCCTGCAGCCTCGCCCGCACCCAGGCTTCCCGAGAGCCTTTGAGCAGGCGAGACACGTCGTTTGGGTTGAAGGAAATCCCGGCGTGGCCGTAGCCAAGCTGATCGACCGGAATCCAGTGGATGCCATCGTTGGCCACCTCCAGCGTGACGATGGCGGCGGGGTCGATCGGAGCATGCTCGGAGGCTTCTCGCAGAAACTGGTCGCCTCGGGTGGCGAAGGGCTTGGAAACGGATGTCCAGACCGACATTCGCGCACGCAGCCAAGCGGTGTGGATGGGAAACGCCACCGGAAACCGCATCACGATCACCCCCTCGTCCTCGATCGCTTTCGCCCTGAGATAGGTCGCGTGGTGAGCGCTGCTTTCGTCGGTGTGCGTCTCGAGCCCGGTCATGCTGACCACGTGGTCAGCCCAGCTTTCGTCGTGCAGATTGAAGCGGAAGCGGGCGAAATCGGGCATCGACCATGTGTAGAGTGGCGTGAGGGCTCGCGAGCGGCGGCTGTCTCGGTCAAAGCCGCTCGGTGCAGCGGGCTCCC
>ERZ891134.396-NODE-396-length-37205-cov-7.187806_pt1 | contig 37205 bp, 35 predicted proteins | sample MGYA00520888_ERZ891134 | MGnify/ENA primary metagenome ERZ891134 (study PRJEB32303, sample SAMEA104408692) | aquatic metagenome | biome: Brackish water; feature: Coastal; material: water | place: Baltic Sea | collected 2014-10-23 | depth 10 m ... | reverse complement strand
CATTAGTTACATTATCATTTATCACTACCTCATCTTTTGCCGTTACTTGGAAAGCTTCACATCAGTTTCCAGGCGGAAAAGGCGATGCTCGTGATGAAATGGTGCAAATGATTGCTAAAGAAGTAGCAAAGGCTAACGTAGACTTTAAGATTCAAGTATACCCAGGCCAATCTTTATACAAAGCAAAAGCTCAGTGGAAACCTTTAGTAGATGGTCAATTAGATATGACTTCTCTACCATTGGACTACGCTAACTCTTTTCATCCTGAATTTTCAATTACATTGATGCCAGGAATTGTAAAAAATCATGATCATGCAAAAAGAATCAATAAGTCAGCATTCATGGATGACATCAGAAAAATTATCGACGGTGCAGGAGCTATGGTTTTAGCTGATGCATGGTTAGGTGGTGGATTTGCTTCTAAAAAAACTTGTATTACAAGTCCAGCTTCGGTTAAAGGACAAGTTATGCGAGCTGCAGGACCAATGTTTAACAAAATGTTAGAAGGTGCTGGAGCGTCTATTGCTTCTATGGCAAGTTCTGAAGTGTATGCTGGTTTACAAACTGGTGTACTTACTGGTGTGAACACTAGTTCAGGAAGCTTCGTTTCATTTAAAATTTACGAACAAGTGAAATGTGCTACACCTCCAGGAAAATTTGGTCTTTGGTTCATGTACGAGCCAATTCTTATCTCTAAAAAATCTTTCAATGCACTTAATGCAAAGCAAAAATCTGCTTTATTAGCTGCAGGAAAAAAAGCAGAAGCATACATGTCAGGACAAGTTGCTGCTTTGGATAAAAAAATGGAAGACACTTATAAAGCTAAAGGCGTTAAATTAGCTTACATGAGTGAAAAAGATTATAATGACTGGGTGGCTATCGCTAAGAAAACTTCATTTAAAGATTTCTCAGCAAAAGTTCCAGCTGGAGCATCATTAATCAAAAAAGCATTAGCAGTTAAATAATATTTACTGTTTTGTTTATCAACAAAACCCCAAGAATATTCTTGGGGTTTTGTTAGTTTAAGTCTAAAAAGTATTGAATTTATGGACACCTATATTAAATTTGTACATTCTTTATCTAGATGGTGCGGAACAGTTGCCACCATTCTTCTCATCACTGCTATTTTAGCAATTCTTAATATGGTGGTGGAGCGATATGTTTTTAATCTTACTACTTCGTGGCAAACCGAGTACGTTATTTATTCTTTAGCAGGAGCTACTTTTATCGGTAGTCCTTATGTTTTATTGGAGAGAGGTCATGTTAATGTGGAGTTATTACCTCATTATTTGGGCCACAAAGGAAAGTTAATTCTAGCAATTATCTGTTCTGCTTTATCTTTAATTTTTTGCACAGTTATTTTTGTATTGTCCTGCGAAGTTTGGTGGGATGCATACGTTAACAATCACACTACAGGAACGATGTGGAACGCTCCCTTATGGAAGTTGCACATATCTTTGCCCATTGGTTTTTTTGTCATGATTTTACAATATGTAGCTGACATTCTTTCGTTAGCTACCAATAGAGCGATGCCTTTTGCTGCGCCAGCTTTAGAAGAGGTAATCAAATAAATGGATCCAGCAATTATTGGTTTATTAGTTACGGTAACGACGATTGGTGTTTTCGCCTTAGGCATTCCAGTTGCATTCGGTCTTGGGTTTGTCGCGATTTCTTTCTTACTTATTTTTGAAGGGTTTGGAATGACTAAAGTTATTGCAGATACTTTTATGGAAGGATTGATGGAATTTACGATCGTATCGATCCCTATGTTTATTGTCATGGGAATGGCAGTAGCATCGTCTCCTGCTGGAAAAGATTTATATACAGCCTTAGATCGTTGGTTAAATAGAGTTCCCGGTGGATTGGTAGTTTCTAACTTAGGAGCCTGCGCATTGTTTGCAGCTCTAAGCGGATCATCTCCAGCAACTTGTGCTGCGATTGGAAAAATGGGAATTCCTGAAATGCGATCACGTGGTTACTCCAAAGAAATTAGCGCTGGAACGATAGCAGCAGGAGGAACACTTGGAATTTTAATCCCACCAAGCATTACTATGATTGTTTACGGTATTTCTACTGAAAATTCGATTGGTCAATTATTTATGGCAGGAATATTTCCAGGCATTATGCTCACGGGTTTGTTTATGGCCTGGGCTATTTTTAAAACGTGGAGAACTAACAAAGATGTAAATGCCACAAGCGTGGTCTTTAATCCTTTTACCTGGAAAGAGCGTTTTGAAATTTTACCAAGAATACTTCCTTTTTTAGCAGTAGTAGTTGCAGTGCTGTACGTGTTGTATGGCGGTATCGCAACACCATCAGAAGCAGCTGGAATCGGAGCGTTCTTTTGTATGGTCTTAGTTGCGGTTATTTACAAAATTTACAGTCCTAAAAAACTATGGAGTATTTTACGAGGATCGATGAAAGAAAGCGTCATGATCATGATGATCATCGCATGTTCTTATTTATTTAGTTTTACTCTTTCTAATTTATACGTCACTCAAACTATTGCAGAAGTGATGACGGGTTTAGAAGTTAATAAATGGGTGTTGCTATTTATTATTAATATCTTTTTATTAGTGGCAGGATTCTTCCTTCCACCGGTTGCTATTATTCTAATGACAGCGCCCATTTTACTTCCCATTATTGAAGGAGTGGGCTTTGACCCTATTTGGTTTGCAGTTATTTTGACGATCAATATGGAAATTGGCCTGATTACACCACCAGTAGGATTGAATTTGTACGTTATTAAAGGAATATCCCCAGACATTACTTTGCCTGAAATTTTAAGAGGATCGCTACCATTTATGTTATGTATGGTTCTTGCAATTGTTATACTTTGTTTTTTCCCAGGAATTGCAACCTGGTTACCAAACTACTTATTAGGATAAATGTTTTTAAAAAAAATTATCAACTCCATTGCCGATGCTGGCAAGGAGCTTCTTTCCAAAACCTTTACGGGTAAAAGAAATGTAGCATCCTTATTAGAGCTATCGGATGATCTGATCTCTTACAAAGGTATCGCAAGTGGTATCGCTATTGCTAGAGAAATATCTGAAACTTACAAAGAACTTTCCATCGAAGATAAAAAGAAATTTTTTCAAGAGATAGATAAAAAGCTAAAACCCAATATGGATTTGGTGGAGCAGAAATCCATTGAGTTTGTAAAAGATAAAAGCAAAGAAACATTAAAAAGCTTAGCAGCTTTAGCCGAAGGCCGTAGACAAGAGTTTATTAGAAGAATGAATATGGCTCCCAACGGAACTGCTTTTTTGGTTTCGATGCGCGAAGATCTTTTACGATGTGTAGTGGAAGATCCTTCATTACAAGATTTGGACGAAGACTTCAGACACTTATTTAGATCTTGGTTTAACCCTGGTTTTTTAAAGTTAGAAAAAATTACTTGGGAAACCAAAGCAGCAATCTTAGAGAGAATTATTAAGTATGAAAAAGTTCATAAGATTAAAGACATGGACGATTTGAAAAGAAGACTTCAAGAAGACAGAAGATTCTTTGCTTATTTTCACCCAGTCTTACATGACGAACCTTTAATTTTTGTTCAAGTTGCTTTCACCGAAGGTTTGGCGACCTGCATACAAGATATTATTAAGCCGACTATGGACAGCAAGTTAAAAGCCGACACCGCAACCTTTTATTCTATCAGTAACTGTCAGCAGGGTTTGACTAATGTTACTTTGGGTAATTTTTTAATTAAACGAGTGGTCTATGAAATTCAGCAAGAGAACTCCAAGATTAAACACTTTGGAACCTTGTCGCCTTTGCCAGGCTTGGTTGATTGGTTTAATTATTTAGAGGAAGCAAAAATCATCTCCATTATTGGTGAGGAGGATTTTTCTAAAATTAAATTTTTGCATAACACCGATGTAAAAGTAGGGGACCCTAGAATTGTCGAACACAAAGCTATTGTTAAGAAGTTAGCGGTTCATTATCTCATTAAAGAAAAAGTGAACAACAAACCGGTTAATTCAGTGACTAGATTTCATTTAGGTAATGGCGCAAGTATTCAGGACATTACTGTAAATGCTAATATTTCAGATTATGGATACAAAGAATCTTTTGGAGTGATGGTGAATTACATTTATCACCTAGATAAGTTGGAAAAAATTCACGAAGATTATATTAATCAAAATAAAATATCCTATTCTGATAAAATCAAAAAATATGTCTAACCTTGATAGAACTATATCGGTGGCTCCTATGATGGATTGCACGGATAGGCATGATCGTTATTTTTTAAGGCTGATTAGCAAAAACGTTCTTCTTTATACGGAAATGGTATCAACCGGCGCTGCTTTAAATGGAGATCGTGAAAAAGTATTAGGGTTTAATAATTTTGAAAAACCTTTGGCTTTGCAAGTAGGTGGATCTAATAAAAATGATTTAGCAGAAGTGGCTAAGATTGCCGAAGATATGGGCTATGATGAAATTAATATTAACCTTGGCTGCCCAAGTAAAAAAGTACAGAAAAATCAATTTGGAGCTTGTTTAATTAAAGAGCCAGATCTAGTTGCAGAATGCATTGATGCCATGGTGAATGCTTGCAAGATTCCTGTAACAGCAAAAACAAGAATTGGTTACGATGATGTGGAGGAGTTCGATTATTTAAACGCTTTTATAAACAAAATGTCCAATGCTGGATGTAAGACTATTATTTTGCATGCACGAAGGGCAATTTTAAAAGGACTGTCCCCTAAAGAAAACTTGAATATTCCAAAATTAAATTACCCAATGGTAAATCAGATTAAGCAAGAAAATCCTAATTTAGAAATTATTATCAATGGCGGAATTACGGAGTGCTCTGAAATAAAAGAACATCTATCCCATGTAGATGGGGTTATGATTGGAAGAAAAGTTTATCAATCTCCTTATTTTTTGGCTGATATAGAGAGAGAAATTTTTAACAATTCTGATATTTTAACGAGAGCTCAAATTGTAGAAGAAATAGTAAAGTATGTTTCTGATGAGGTACAAAAAGGAACAAGAGTTAATCAAATAATGAGGCACACAGTTGGCTTGTATCATGGTCAAAAAGGATCTACGGAATGGAAACGATATTTATCTAATAATATGATGGCAAGAGATTCTGATTTCCAAAAGGTGAATCATATATTAGAAATTGTTCAAAATAATGAAAAAGAAAAAATGGCAGTTTCATGAACAGTCTAATTATACCTGAACCAAAATTAACTTTAATTCCCATTAAAGATTCTTCTCAACAATTTCCTGTTAGAAGAATTTATTGCATCGGAAGAAATTATGCAGATCATGCAATTGAAATGGGCTTTGATCCGAATAAAGAAGATCCCTTTTTTTTTCAAAAAAATGCAGACAACATAGACATATCAGGTAATTTTCCATACCCCCCACAAACTTCTGATGTACATCATGAAATAGAGTTGGTGGTTGCACTTAAGAGTGGTGGATCTAATATTTCTTTGCCAGAATCTTATAGACATGTATTGGGATTCGCAGTTGGCCTGGATATGACTAGAAGAGATTTGCAAGGACAAGCAAAAAAAACAGGAAGACCCTGGGAGATTGGAAAGGCATTTGAACACTCTGCTCCTATGGGAGAATTAAATCTTATAGAAAAATCGGGAACTATGGAAAGTGGATCTATTGTTTTAAAAGTGAATGGTGCCATTAAACAGCAGGGCGATCTTAATATGATGATTTGGAAAATACCTGAAATGATTTCACATTTATCTAAATATTACACATTGCAAGCTGGAGATTTAATTATGACAGGAACTCCTGCTGGTGTTGGACCAGTTCAAAAAGGAGACTATTTGGAAGGTTCAATTAGCAAACTAAGTAATTTAGCTGTTAAAGTCGTTTAATATTCTTATATTAAAATTTTAAATTCATAGTAATGATAATCTATAAAAAATGTTTACTGTTTTAAGCGCATCCGAACTAACCTCATTAATAATTGTCTTGGCAGTGGCGGCATCTGTCTCAGGATTTATTGCTGGTTTGTTAGGAGTAGGAGGAGGCATTATAATGGTCCCAGCATTGTATTATGCTTTCACAGTTATGGACTTTGATATTGCAACTAGAATGCACTTATCTCTTGGAACGTCACTTGCTATTATTATTCCTACTTCAATCATGTCTGCCAAGACCCATATGAAATTTAATGCAGTCGATTTTAAATTAATAAAATCTTTTGGAGTTTTTATTGTTCTAGGAGTAATTCTTGGAACAGTGTTGGCTTCTAATTTAAAAACACCTCCCTTAATGTTGTTTTTTTCTGTCTTTGCTTTTTTAGTAGGAATATTTTTTATTTTTTTTCGAGAAAAAGTGGGAGCAAATCCAAGACCAATATCACAAACGTTTAAAGCTGTAATTGGAATGGGTTTAGGCTTTTTTGCTGTTCCTCTTGGTATTGGAGGCGGCTCACTAGGTGTTCCAGCAATGAGGTTATTTGGCTACCCTATTAAAATTGCCATAGGAACGTCAGCGGCAATAGGATTTTTAATTTCTATTTTTGGAGCTAGCAGTATGTCTTTTAGCGGATTTTTTTTTGATGTAGTGAGTACTCCACTAAGTTTAGGTTATGTAAATTTACCAGGTTTTTTAGTATTTGTTCCTGTGACTATGTTTATGGCTCCAATTGGAGCAAGATTAGCACATCGAATTGAAAAAACATTGCTTAGCAAAATATTTGGTGTGTTTCTTTTAATTATTGCTATCCGTTCTTTCTATGAATACCTTCAGCTTTAATATTACTTTGTACCCGCTCTATATTCCTTTAATTCTTTTATTGTTTGTAGGTAATTTTACCCCAGGACCTAATAATATTATCGCTTCTTACTCTGGATTTCATTTTGGTTTTAAAAAAACGATCCCTCATATTTTGGGTGTCACCTTTGGTTGGCCGTCTTTAATTTTAGCTGTTAATTTTGGTTTGGTAATTATTTTTATAGAGTTTCCCATAGTTCAAAGAACTGTTGAAATATTAGGATCTCTATTTCTTATTTATTTAGCCTACACGTTAATTAAGGTTAAATCGATAGAAGAAAAAGAGGTACAAAAACCAATGACGTTTTTAGCTTCTTATTTTTTTCAATTTATCAATCCAAAAGGAGTGGTCACAGCTATCATTGTTGTTTCACAGTTTATTGATACTGGTGAGAATTTCATTCAAGATACGATTGTAGTGTTTACTCTTACCCTAACATCTGCCTTTCTTTCTATTTCTACCTGGGCTATTTTTGGAAAATATCTAAGATCTTTGCTTAGCAGTAAGCTGTCCATTTCTCTTTTTAATTATTCTATGGCCAGTTTGTTAGTCCTTATTGTTGTTTTATTTTGGATAAAGTAAAAACTGTTATACAATCTCTGTCCAAGCAAAGCTGAATATGAAAAATACAAACATAGTAATAACAAGTGCTTTTAGAACAGCCATTGGATCTTTTGGTGGAGCACTTGCACACCAGGCAGCTTCATACTTGGGCTCCTTAGTTATCAAGAGGTGTCTAGAGCATTCTGAGCTTAAGTCTGACGAAGTTGATATGGTTTATATGGGGCAGGTTCTTACCACAGGGGCAGGTCAAAACCCAGCAAGGCAGGCAGCTATACATGCGGGTATATCAAAAGAAAAAACAGCAACTACAATTAACCAGGTCTGCGGATCGGGGCTAGCTTCTGTAGCTTTAGCCTATAATTCAATTAAATGTGAAGATGGAACTATTATGATTGCGGGTGGACAAGAAAGCATGTCCAACTCCCCTCATTATATACATGTACGTGATGGAATTAAAATGGGCGATGGAAAAATAAAAGATTCTATGGTCATGGATGGGTTATGGGATATTTATAATCAGTATCACATGGGCATTACAGCTGAAAATGTTGCTGAACAATTTAATATTTCAAGAAAGCAGCAAGATGAATTTGCAGCTTTGTCGCAAAAAAAAACTCATAACGCAATTGTTGCTAACAAGTTTAAAGATGAAATTGTTCCAGTAATACTCAAAGTTAAAAAACAAGAAACTGTTTTTGAACAAGACGAACATCCAAAGACAGGATCTACAGTTGAAAAGCTTGGAACTTTAAGACCAGCCTTTAAAGAAAATGGTTCAGTTACCGCTGGTAATGCGTCTGGCTTGAATGATGGTGCGGCAGCAGTAGTATTAATGACAGAAGAAACTGCTAAGAAAAAAAATCTAAAACCCCTGGCTCGAATAGTTTCATGGGCTCAATGTGGAGTAGATCCTTCTATAATGGGAACAGGACCTATTCCCGCCTCTAATTTGGCTTTAAAAAAAGCAGGATGGAGTAAAGATGATTTAGACTTAATTGAAACTAACGAGGCTTTTGCAGCGCAAGCTATTGTAGTAAATAAAGAATTAGGTTTTGATCTTGATAAAGTCAATGTTAATGGAGGAGCGATTGCATTAGGCCATCCTATCGGGGCTTCTGGAGCAAGAATTTTAGTTACCCTAATTCATGAAATGCAAAAAAGAAAAGCTAAAAAAGGATTAGCAACCTTATGCATTGGTGGTGGTATGGGTATTGCCATGTGTATTGAAAATAATTTTTTTGATTAATAAACCCACATTGTTTTTTTTGAACTTGAAATATTAATGGGATATTTTACTCTTTTTTTTATTAGTTTTTTTGCAGCAACAATACTACCTGTTTCTTCTGAATTAACCTTATTAGGAATGGTATCTACTAAAACATATAGTATTTTTTTACTATTTCTTTTTGCAAGCTTAGGAAATATCTTGGGCTCTTGTGCGAATTGGTATTTAGGAATTCATTTTATTAAATTTAAAAATAGAAAATGGTTTCCTTTTTCCGATAAGCAAATTCAAAAATCTTCTTTTTGGTTTAATAAATACGGTCAGTGGTCCCTTTTGTTTGCTTGGGTTCCTTTTTTTGGAGATCCCTTAACTTTTGTTGCAGGAACACTAAAAACAAACTTTTTTAAATTTTTATTATTAGTTTCAATTGGTAAGTCTGCAAGATATCTTATTTTAATTTATCTTTTAAATTATACCAGCTAACTTGAGAGAATCTTTAATCTCATCTAAAATTTTTGGATCATCAATAGTAGCAGGTGCTGTGTAAGATACTTTGTCAGCAATCTTTCTAATAGTTCCTCTTAATATTTTTCCAGATCTTGTTTTAGGTAATCTTTTAATTACCAAGGTTGTTTTAAATGCTGCCACCGGTCCTATTTTATTCCTGACCATTTGAATGCATTCCTTAGAAACGTCTTCATGCTTCTTGTTGATTCCTGTTTTAAGAACCACCAGCCCAATAGGAAGCTGACCCTTTAATTTATCTGCGATACCAACTACTGCACATTCAGCAACATCTTTATTGTCAGACAAAACTTCTTCGATAGCTCCTGTGGAGAGTCTGTGGCCAGCAACATTGATAACATCATCTGTTCTTGACATAATCCAAACATACCCGTCTTTATCAATATGACCTGCGTCATAGGTTTGATAAAAACCAGGGTAGGTATCCATGTAATTTTCTTTATATCTTTTGTCTGCATTCCATAGGGTTGGAAAAGTGCCTGGAGGAAGCGGAAGTTTGACCACAATATCTCCCATTTCACCAGATTTAGCCACAGAACCATCACTTTTTAATACTTTAACATCATATCCAGGGGCTGGTTTTCCCGCAGAACCGTACTTAGTTGGAAAAAGGCCCAGACCTTTAAAATTGGACGTAATAGACCAGCTAGTTTCTGTCTGCCACCAATGATCGATCACTGGTTTTTTTAACAAATCTTCCGCCCAATGAATTGTATCAGGGTCTGCTCTTTCTCCCGCTAAAAATAGGGCTTTAAATTTTGACAAATCGTACTTTTTAAAAAACTCTCCTTTCGAGTCTTCTTTTTTAATAGCTCTGAATGCAGTTGGTGCAGTAAACATTGTTTTGATTTTATATTCAGAAATTATTCTCCAGAAGGCACCTGCATCAGGAGTTCCCACAGGCTTTCCTTCAAAAATTACAGTGGTACATCCATGGAATAAAGGAGCGTAGACAATATAAGAGTGACCAACAATCCAACCTATGTCACTAGCAGACCACCAAACATCACCAGGGTTAATGTCATAGACATTTTTCATTGTCCACTTCAAAGCAACTATGTGTCCTCCAATATCTCTTAAAATTCCCTTTGGAACTCCAGTGGTTCCGGAGGTATACAAAATATAGGCAGGATCATTTGCATCACATTCAACACAAGGGGCTTTAGAAGCTCCCTTAATAAAATCTTTCCAATCGATGTAATTAGTTTCCAATACTGCTTTATGTTCCTCTCTTTGAAAAATAATTGTTTTTTCAGGTTTATGCTTTGCAAGTTTTATTGCTTCTACCAGTAATGGTTTGTATTCTACGGTTCTTCCTGGCTCTAAACCACAAGAGGCAGATAAAATTAATTTTGCGCCTGAATCATCTATCCTGCTTGCTAATTCTTTAGAGGCAAATCCACCAAAGACTACAGAATGAACAGCGCCAATTCTGGCACAGGCTAGCATTGCCATGATAGCCTCTGGTATCATAGGCATATAAATAATAATTCTATCTCCTTTAACGATTCCTTGTCTTTGCAAGGCGCCAGCCAAAATAGAAACCTCATTAGTTAATTCTTGATAAGTATATTTTTTTTTAATATTTGACATCGCACTGTCATAAATAAGAGCTACTCTTTCTCCATTACCTTCTTCAACATGTCGGTCGAGTGCATTAAAGCATGTATTTATTTTTCCTCCTTTAAACCACTTATAGAATGGGGGGTTGCTTGAATCTAAAACCTGATCGTATTTTTTAGTCCACCTAACATCTTCTGCTGCTTTCGCCCAAAATTCTTCCTTGCTCTGAATCGATTCTTTAAAAGCTGATGTGTATTTATCCATAAATTATATGCTTAGTTATAATTTGAAAAAATAGATTAAAGCATGAAAAATGCACAAAAAAAAAGTAAATTTTGACCAATTTTGGGTTATTTTCCTTGTTTATAAGTCATTTTTTATTTGTATATCGAGCAAATTCTAGTAGTGTTTGGCAAAATAATGCGAAGTCTAAGCAATTAGAAGTCGCATTTTTTGTTTAAACAAAAAAAAAGGGAGTAAATTATGAAAACTGCTATGTTAGCATCAAATGATTTCACTGGAATTTCGTTCTGGTTGATTTCTATGGCACTACTAGCTTCAACTGTTTTTTTCTTTATAGAGAGAAATTCCGTTAAAGCTTCGTGGAGAACATCAATGACATTATCTGGTCTTGTGACTGGTATTGCGTTCTTCCATTATATGTACATGAGAGAAGTATGGATCACTACAGGAACTTCTCCAACTGTATTTAGATATATCGATTGGTTATTAACAGTTCCTTTATTGATGATTGAATTTTATTTCATCTTATCGGCTGTTAAAAAAGTATCTTCAGGAATTTTTTGGAGATTATTAATTGGAACATTAGTTATGTTAATCGGTGGATACTTAGGTGAAGCTGGTTATATGAACATCACTGCTGGTTTTGTAATAGGAATGGCAGGATGGATCTACATTCTATATGAAGTATTCTCAGGAGAAGCAGGAAAAGAAGCAGCAAAATTAAGAGGTCCTGCAGCTGATTGTTTTAACTTCTGTAAATGGATTGTTACATTAGGTTGGTCTGTTTATCCTTTAGGTTATCTATTTGGATATATGATTGGCGGAACTGATGAAGCGGCTCTTAACCAAATTTATAACTTGGCTGATTTTATCAACAAGATTTTATTTGGTCTAGTGATCTATCAAACAGCGAAGTCACTTACACCAGCTAGTCAAAAGTAATATATTTTAAATTAATTTTTAAAATTAAAAAAAGAGGCCCCTTTTTAAGGGGCCTTTTTTTTGGGCTAGTAAAACTTAAAATTTATTTTTGCTAAACCATTACGGTAAGTTATTCCGCGCAGGCGATCTTTTTTTAAAAAATAAGCTCCGTCTAAGTCGTAATAGTTACAATTATTAAAATATCTCAAGGCAGGGTAGATAGAAAGAGAAGAGCTCACCATACAACCTAGCATAATTTTTTTCTTTAATTTTTTTGCCATAGCTATGTATTTGAGAATATTTTCGTGTGTTCCAAACTTATCTAATTTTAAATTTACATATGCGTAATGTTGTATATTTTTAATTAAGTTTTTATTTTTTATATGAAAAGATTCATCAGCACAAAAATTTATTTTAGATTTAATATTTTTCAAGTAATGATCTTTTCCCTGAGGAAATGGCTGCTCAATAAAGAGAATATTGAATTGTTCTAACTTTTTAATGTTAGTTTGAAGAAAAGGTTTGCTCCAAGATTCGTTTGCATCAATGATAATTTTAGATTTTGGACAAATTTCTTTAATGAGAATAAGCTTATCTATAACTTCTTTTTGATCTAATTTTATTTTTATAATCTTGGTTTTGGTAAATCTTTTTAGAATTTTTTTGGTTTTTTTTAAATTAAAAATAGGAATGGTTATAGAAGTAACAATTTTTTTTTTTTATTTTATTTGATGTAAAAAAATTTACTTTTCTTTTCTTTTGCTTCAGAGAAAGAATAGAGGTGGAAATAGTATTTTGAAGAGAAAGGAAGGGTATTGCTTCAAGTCTATTGTCTATAATTATTTTTTCCAATTTATCCTTGTTCATTCTTAGATATTTTAAAATATCATCTAATTTTTCGTCATACCTTTGGTAGGGAACACACTCTGCTGTAGCTGAATTGACGCCATCTTTTAGTGAAATATCTATGACTTTAACAATTTTCTTAGATACTCTTGATATTTTAAACTCATCCTTAAGTTTAAATGTCTTTATTTTAAAATTTAATTTTATTTTACTAAAATTCTTTATTGTCATTAGCTATTGGATAAATATAAAGGAGATTATGCCAAAAGTAACCTATATTGAATTTAACGGAACAGAGCACGTAGTGAATGTTGAAAAAGGCCTTACTATTATGGAAGGTGCCGTGCAAAACAATATTCCTGGAATTGACGCGGATTGTGGTGGATCTTGCGCTTGTGCTACTTGTCATGTTTATGTCGATGATGATTGGGTAGATAAACTGCCCGAGCAGTCGGATGCTGAAAAGGATATGCTAGACTTTGCATTTGAAACTAAAGCCACTAGCAGGCTAAGTTGTCAAATATTTTTAGACGAAGACTTGGATGGTATCGCGGTTTCGTTACCAGAAAAACAAGGATAAATGATCAAAACAGATGCAGTTATAATTGGTGCAGGACCGGTTGGCTTGTTCACTGTTTTTGAATTAGGTATTCTAGGTTTGAATTCTCATGTAATTGACAACTTAGATAAAGCAGGTGGACAATGTATTGAGCTTTATCCCGACAAGCCCATTTATGATATTCCAGCCCTTCCAGTTTGCACAGGAGAAAGTTTAACAAATAATTTATTAGAACAAATTAAGCCATTTAAAAATGAATTTCATTTAAACCAAAGAGTGAATACTATTAAAAAAAATAATAAAAACTGGATTGTAGAAACTAGCGATCATTTAATTTTTGAAACTCCTAATGTTATTATTGCAGGTGGAGTAGGTTCTTTTGAGCCAAGGAAACCTCCTATTGAAGGCATTGAAAGATTTGAAGATAAAAATTTGTTTTATTCTGTGAAAAATAAAAATCAATTTTCAGGCCAAGAGGTTTGCATATTTGGAGGGGGAGATTCTGCTTTAGATTGGGCAGTCGAGCTTTCAAAAATTGCAAAAAAAATAATACTAGTTCATAGACGAGATGAGTTTAGGGCAGCTCAACACACAGTTGATCAAATGATGAAGTTAAAAGAATCAGGAAAAATTGATCTTTATACAAATTGTCAGCCGAAAGATTTTATTGGAAGCTCTTCTATAGAAAAAATTATCATAGAAGATAACCAAAAAGAAACAAAAGAGATTAAGGTAGATTCTGTCTTGGCTTTCTTTGGTCTGAAAATGGAGCTTGGACCCATAGTAAATTGGGGTTTGAATTTGGATAAGAAAACGATTGTTGTTAATACTCATAATTTTGAAACGAACGAAAAAGGAATTTTTGCAGTGGGAGATATTTGTTCTTACCCAGGAAAGCTAAAACTCATTTTGTGCGGGTTTCATGAGGCTGCACTAGCAGCTCAAGAGTGTTTTAAAAGAGCCAAACCTGATGAAAAATATGTCTTTAGGTTTACAACCTCTTCTAGTGATATTCACAAAAGACTGGGTCTTAAGTAGTTTAGACTTTTATAGATTTAGTTATCCACACAGACACAATATCTAGTTCAAATGTTCACCCTTTGATTCATGAATGAATCTATTTTGGACTCAAAATACAACCTGAATAGGTGTATAGGTTTCTTAGAAAAGGAACAAAATAAGAACAAAAATGAAAGAAACTTTACCTATAATTTTACAAAAAGTAAGCGCTGGATTTCCATCTCCAGCAACAGACTACATCGAAGAGCAAATAGACCTAAACAAAGAGCTTATTAAAAAACCATCTTCAACATTTTTAATTAGAGTTCAGGGTAACTCTATGATTGATCACAAAATCACAGAGGGAGATGTTTTGATAGTAGACCGTAGTTTGGCATTAAAAACAAACTCTGTTGCAGTTCTTAATTTTGAAGGAGAGCTGGTAGTAAAAAAAATTGTAAAAAAAAAAGAAAAATATTTTCTACTTTCTAAAAAAAACAACTCTACAAAAGAAATAGAAATTAATACCAATTTGAATACTGAGCTATGGGGAGTGGTAACTTATGTTATTCACAAACTATAATACCAAGAAAAAAATTATAGCATTAGTAGATTGCAATTCTTTTTATGTTTCTTGCGAAAGACTGTTTAATCCTAAGATTTCCCAATCTCCAGTAGTTGTTTTGTCTAATAATGATGGATGTGTCATTGCAAGATCCGCAGAAGCAAAAAAAATTGGAATTAAAATGGGTGAGCCTTATTTTAAAATAAAAAATATAGTAACAGTTAATAATGTTCAGGTATTTTCTTCAAACTATGCGTTGTATGGAGATATATCTAGAAGAATAATGACAATTTTAAAAAATCTTTTTCCAATCATTGAGTATTATTCAATAGACGAGGCTTTTTTAGATCTAAGCAATATGTCTATAAAAAATATGAATAATTTTATCATTGATATTAAAAAAACTATTTATCAAAATACAGGAATACCAGTTAGCATAGGAGTTGGAAGTAACAAAACACTTTCCAAAATAGCTAATCACTTGGCAAAAAAAAATACAGAGGGAGTTGTTGATTTAACAAAACTAACCCAAGAAGAGATAAATAACATTCTTAAGAATATTGACATTGAGGATGTGTGGGGAGTAGGGCGTCAACTTTCCAATCTGTATAAAAAAAATAAAATAAATAATGCGTATGAGCTTAAGTATTCTAGCTCGTCCTGGATTAAAAAAAATACAAATGTCTTTGGCTTGAAAACAGTCATGGAGCTTAATGGAGCAAGTTGCATTACGCTCGAGACTTCTGAGAAAAAAAAAAGAAAAAGCTGCTGTGTCTCCAAGTCCTTTGGAAACAAAGTAGAGTCTTTTGAGGAGCTCAAAGAAGCAGTTGTTACTCACTGCTTAAACGCAGCAGAAAAAATTAGAGAAGATGACCAACTAGTTAAGTCTGTTATTGTTTTTATAAGAACCAGCCCTTTTGATAAACATCTTTTTCTATCTAGATCTGAAAAAATTGATTTGGCTATATCGACAGATGATAGCATGATCTTATCTAGAGCTTGTGTAGATGCTTTAAAAAAAATTTTTGCAAAAGGTTATAGATATCAAAAAGCAGGAGTAGTTTTTTTAGGCTTAGTTAATAATAATGAGTACGGCCAAAATTTATTTGTAGATAAGAATAGTCAAAAATCAAACAGCTTAATGAAAGCTATAGATAGCATGAATGTAAAATTTGGAAGAAATTCCTTAACGCTGGCAGATAGTGGGGTCGGGCATTGTTGGAAAATGAGAAGGGATCATTCATCTAAAATAGACACTTCTCACTTTGATTTTTTACCTACTGTAAAAAGTGGTTAGATCTTTAATATTTAAGTAGCTGGCATCTAGTTTTTTAAGATCGTCTTTTCGTGAGAGGTAAAACATAAACAGCATAAAAACCCAAGAGAGCATAGCTGGAATCAAAAAATATGAATTAGCAGTTTCATGGGCTGCATAGCTAAAAAACATAACTAAAAGAGTAGATCTGATAAAAATAGTCTCTCTAAAACTAGCTGAAATATTTAAGGAATGGATTACCAGTTTCGAAAAATTCATCTTAGAAGGACCAAAATACCTAGTACCTCTAGTAGAACTTACAGATTCTATCGAAGAAAAATTTTTAATAATTGAGCCAGAGTAGCTAAGCCAAACAGATCCACTTGAAAGCATTTTTCCTACAGCTTTTTTAGACAAGCATGAATAGTTTCCAAATTTAACCATTTTTCCTATCATTAGATAGGTAAGAAACTTATGAACTGCGTAGCAGGCTTTAAACAAATTCCCTTCACTTCTTTTTATTCTATTTGCTGTGATAATTTCAGGAGATGAAGAATCCGCTAGACTAAAAAAACTATTTAATTCTTCAGGCCTGTCTTCTCCGTCACCATCCATAGGTATAATGTAGTCGAATTCTAAATTTGTATTACAGTATTGAAGAGCTGTAGCAATTCCTTGGCAATGACCAATATTGTTAATTAAGTTTAATACTTTAACAGAATTAATTTTTGAGTAGGTTCTTTTGGTTCCATCAATAGCCTCGGTTGAAGCATCGTTAATAATGATAATATCAACATTTTGGTTATTAATTTGTAAATCAATATTATCTATCAACTTTAAAACTGACTGCCAGTCATTGTAGACAGGAATGATAATTATATATTTTTTCATTTATCCATTATTTGTTTGAGCCACAAAGTTTGACTGTAAACAAAAAAAGCTTTCTTTTTTTTATTTTCTGCCATTAATGTAAAATCATTTTTATTTTGCACCGTGCATTTGGGTCTAGGTTTTAAATTGTAGCATAAATTTCCTGCTAACCACTCATTACCCTGGATAGAAGAAATATTTTCATAACCCAAGTCAGTTAATTTTTTTTTAACCAATATGGCTTTTTCCTGACCCTTGTAATCAGTGCGCTTATTATCTTTAGTTAAAGAAATGTAACCATAGGTGAAAGGGGATAAGAAAAATAAAAAAATAAACGTGTAATAAAATTTTTTTAGATTGTTGATGCTTATCTTGCTCTGAAATATATAAATTACGAAAACTCCAAAGAATAGATAAAAAGGAGTCATCCACATAGTTCTGATTTTAATGCCCATAGCCATGGATGTTAAGAAAACTAGGGCCAATGGGGTCAGGTTGACGAATAGTAAAAAAACAAATTTACGATCCGCAAAACGAATATTAGTTTTAAGTTTGGGGATAATAAAAAAAGACATTAAAGCGAAAGGAATTAATATTCCAAGTTGTTTGCCCAAAAATATAATGGGTTGAGTTAAATGACTTAGTAGATTAGCTTCACCACCAGTTCTATTCAGACCATAGGTAACTGTAATGTAATTGCTGTCTACTAACCACATTAGATGAGGCAATAGTAAGAGTAGAAAAGTGGGTACAATAACAAGAGATTTTGTCCTAATCTTTTTTTCCTTAACAATCAGATAAATAAATAGAAGTCCAACACTCAAGACTAAATATGCAAAAAGGTATTTTGACAAAAGACCACAAGCAATAAATAGCCCTAATAACAAATAGTCTTTTAATTTGTCATATTTAATACATTTCCATGCATACAAAACAGTTAATGACCAAAAAGGTAGCTGGCAAACATTTACATTAAATTCAGGTGTAGTGAAGTTGTAAAAATAAACACCTTCTAAAAGTAAAATAGAAAAAAATGCATGACTTTTTTTTTCTAAAAATTCTTCAGCAAATTTGTAAACAATATAAAAAGATGTAATAACAAAAATTTGGCTCAGTAAATAGTAAGACCAATCTTGATTTTTAAATATTTGATAAAATAGCTCAACAGCAAAAGCGCTCATGGGAGGGTGCTTGTTAAATCCCCATTCTAAATTGCTTCCCCAGGCCAAGGCCTCAATGGTATCTAAAGGTAAATTGTTGTTGGTAATAGAAGGGACTAAGGTCCAAATTATCAAGTGTGTTGATAAAAAAATAAATAATTTTTTATTTATCGTCATTTATTTGCTTTTATATGCTTTATTATTAATTGACACTTAAAATTAGAACCCTATTATCCAGCGCTTTACAAATGCCAACAAAATTACCTAAAAATTACAAACCCACTTCCAAAGAGAAGTATATGTGTGCTAAACACAAAGCTTATTTTAAGCAGCTGTTATTTACCTGGAAAAAAGAACTGATAGAGCAAAATAATAGAATTATGTTTAATGACATGGATGACAATTCAGCTTCTGCTGACATTGTTGACCAAGCTACTTCAGTATCTGGGAAAACAGTAGAAATGAGAACAGTTAACAGAAACAAAAAACTTGTTACTAAAATAGATTCGGCTATTAAAAAAATTGAAGAAGGTACTTACGGGTATTGTGAAGAAACAGGTGAAGAAATAGGTTTAAAAAGACTTGTGGCAAGACCTATAGCTAGTTTAACGGTAGAAGCTCAAGAAAAACACGAGAAGCAAGAAAAGATTTTTGCGGATAATTAAATTCCGGGAACTGCCTCACCTCTTTTTAAGAGGTCATACCCCTTAATAACTGCTTCTCTTTTAGAAATATCTAAATACCATCTACTTAAGTTTTTAAAATTTTTAAGACCAATGTCGTGGATTTCATGTCGCGCAATCCAGGGAAAAGTCGCAATATCTGCAATCGTATAATTTTCTCCTGCCAAGTATTTTGATTGACCAAGTCGTTCATCTAGGTCTTCATAAATTCTTTTAGCAATTTTAAAATATCTTTCTTCCCCAAATTTACTTTTACCAGAATTGTAATGATGAAATTGATGATGCTGACCTAGCATAGGACCAACGTAAGCCATCTGACCCATTAACCATTGGTTAATAGTTAGTCTTTCGCTTTTATCATAAAACTTTTCACTTTTTTCACCTAAGTATATAAGGATTGCTCCTGACTCAAAAACTGAAATTTCCCCATCTTTAATAACTGGAATTTTACTAAAAGGACTAATTTTTCTAAATTCCGGATTAAACTGATCGTCTTTGTTGATGTTTATTTTTGTAACCTTGTATTCAAGCCCAATTTCCTCAAGCATAATTGAAATTTTTTGACCATTGGGTGTATTTGCGGTTAAAAGCTCAATCATTTTCTTAATATATATTTAATTAACTTTAATTAAAGGTATAAATATCAAAATGAAAATAGAATATTACTATAGCGTAGCATCTCCTTTTGCCTATTTAGGTGTGAATAAATTTCAAGAATTTGTAAAAAAATATTCATTGGAAGTAGATGAAAAACCTTTTGATTTAGTGGGAACAGTGTTTCCAGCAACAGGAGGAGTGCCAGTTCCAAAAAGAGACCCATCAAGACAGGCCTATAGATTATTAGAGATAGAGAGATACGGAAAAAAATTAAATATTAATATTAATAAACAGCCTAAATTTTTCCCTCCCGCAGACCCGCATAAAGCCGCCCTGTTTGCTATTGCTGCAATCAAAAATGGCTTAAGCCTTGATTTTGGAAAATCAGTATTAACTAAACTTTGGTCAGAGGAGCAGGACATATCTTCCGATTCAACGTTAGAAACAATTTGTAAAGAGCTAGGGCTGTCTTTTGCTGATCTTAAAAAAGATGCAGACAATGAGGACATTAAGAGCGTCTATTTATCAAATTCTAAGGACGCTATTAGCAAAGGTGTGTTTGGAGCCCCTTCATTTATTATAGATAATGAGCTTTTTTGGGGTCAAGATAGACTTGATTTTTTAGAAGACAAGATTAAATCTCTTCAAAAGTAAATGCGATTTGTAGTAAATTTTTTATGTTTTTGTATTTTTGTAACGCATGCAAATGCGGAAGAGAATTTATTCAAATCTCTTGCTTCTTCTTATTTAAACAATCCTCAGCTGAATTCACAAAGAGAAAAAACAAAAGCAGTAGATGAAACTCTCATTCAGGCTTATAGTAATTTCAAACCATCCATAGAGGGATCTGCAGAGATCGTAGATTCAATAAATAAAAATACAACTAATTATAATGGCTCTGCCGTTTCAGATTCAAACTCACAGACACAAACAAATTCTATAATCGTAACTCAAAAATTATTTCAAGGAATATCTAATGCAAAAAAATATAGTAAAGCTGTTGATATTTCTAGATATGAACTCAAAAATATAGAACAAGAAGTTCTTTTTAAAACAGTAGAATCTTTTACAGAGGTTTTATTATTTGAAAAACAAGTATTGATTAATAATGACAACCTAAATCTTTCCGATAAACAAGTAGAGTTAGATAAGGCAAGATATAATAAGGGGTTGTTAAAATTGTCAGACTTAGCTCAGTCCGAGGCTTCGTTGGCATCAGCAAAAGCAAAACTCTTAAGTTCAAAGAATGACTTGGCAATAAGTAAAAATAATTTTAAAAATATTATTGGCTACGAACCTAAAGACCTTAAGAATCCAAATTTAAAAAATATAAAAATTCCACAATCATTAAACGACACTATTTCTGAATCTCAAAAGCAAAATGTTGATCTGCTAATCTCTGAGCTAAAAGTAAAGAAAGCAAAGTATGATTATAATAGTAATATTGAAGATGCGTTTGCTCCCAAGGCATCAGTATCTTTTAAAGTTTCAGAATATGATGAGTTTAGTTCTTCTTATGACAAAAGAACTAAAACAGAAGCATCCGCAAAGGTTTCCATTCCAGTTTATTCAGGAGGCAAGGGATATTCTTTAGTTAAAGAAAAGCAGGCATTGAAGATTAGCGCGGAACTTGACTATGAAGACGCCAAAAACAATTCAGTAAAAGTTGCTTCATCATCCTGGTCTAATTTCAAACTTTCTGAAAGCAAATTAGAATTAGCTAAGGCACAATTAAAAGCATCAGAAATAGCTTACGAAGGTATTATTCAAGAGTATGAATCTGGACAAAGAACTACTTTAGACGTTTTAAACTCTAGAGGCCTATTGTTAGCAGCAAGATTAAATTTAATTAATTCAGAAAGAGAACAGATTCTTGCAATTTTTAACTTGCTCAGAGTAACTGGAAATCTAACTGCAAGTTATCTTGATTTAGAAGCCAAGGTCTATGACCCAAAAGAAGTATATAAGAAAAGTTGGATTAGACACATTTTTTAGTAAAAAAACTCAATAAATCAGCTGTTTATTTAATAGTTTGAAAATAAGAACAAAATGTGTACATTTGTTTTATAGATTCGTTTAATCAAAATATAAAAAAAAAGGAAGAAAAAATGGCAAAAAAAGAAGGTAACTTAAAGGTAGTAAATGAGGCTCACACTGATGACAAAGAAAGACAAAAATCTTTAGATGCAGCAATCAGTCAAATAGATTCAAACTTTGGAAAAGGTTCTGTAATGAAGCTTGGTCAAAGACAAGTAATGGATATTGAGTCAATTTCAACAGGTTCGTTGAGTCTAGATATAGCCTTAGGGATAGGTGGATTGCCAAAGAGTAGAATTGTTGAAATTTATGGACCTGAATCCTCAGGAAAAACAACTTTAGCATTACAAGTTATTGCAGAAGCACAGAAAAGCGGTGGAACATGTGCGTTTATCGACGCTGAACATGCTTTAGATCCAAGTTATGCAAAAAAACTAGGTGTAAACACTACAGATTTATTAATCTCTCAACCAGATACTGGAGAGCAAGCTTTAGAAATAACAGATACACTAGTTAGATCTGGTGCAATTTCAGTATTAGTAGTTGATTCTGTTGCTGCTCTAACTCCTAGAGCTGAGCTTGAAGGAGAAATGGGTGATCATCATATGGGACTACAAGCTCGTTTAATGAGTCAGGCCTTGAGAAAATTAACCGGAAGCATTTCAAAATCTAACACAATGGTTATTTTTATTAATCAGATAAGAATGAAAATTGGAGTAATGTTTGGAAGTCCAGAAACAACTGCGGGAGGAAATGCTTTGAAATTTTATTCATCCGTTAGATTGGACATCAGAAGGATTGGTGCAATTAAAGATGGAGATGAAATTGTAGGAAATCAAACTAGAGTGAAGGTGGTAAAAAACAAAGTGGCACCTCCATTTAAAGTAGTTGAATTTGATATTATGTACGGAAAAGGCATAAGTAAATTAGGAGAATTAATTGATCTTGGTGCCAAAGCCGACATTGTTGAAAAAGCAGGAGCTTGGTATTCTTATAAAGGAGAAAAAATAGGTCAGGGTAAAGAAAACTCTAAAGAGTATCTAATAAACAATCCTAAAATATCAGCAGAAATTGAAATGGCTATTAGAGCCAATGCTGGATTAATATCTGATAAAATGATGGGAAATCCTTCGCCAAAAGAAAAAATAGAAACGGAAGAGGATTCTAAAAATACAAAAGATACCAAGGAATTAGATAAGTAAAAAAACTTTATTATTAGCCATCTTAAAGCTAGATAAGAGCACCCTTGTAGGGTGCTTTTGTCTTGTATGGACTTCTATTTTAAAAACTGTATTTATTAAAATATGAGTAACAAAACACTTCAGGATGTAAGAAAGACTTTTAAAGATTTTTTTAAAGCGAACGATCACCAGATAGTTGATTCCAGCCCGCTAGTACCACAAAACGATCCTACCTTAATGTTTGCAAATTCTGGAATGGTTCAGTTTAAAAATGTTTTTACTGGTCTAGAGCAAAGAGATTACAAGAGAGCTACAACCGCGCAAAAATGTGTTCGTGCAGGAGGAAAGCACAACGACTTAGAAAATGTAGGATTCACTCCTAGGCACCATACTTTTTTTGAGATGTTGGGAAATTTTTCATTTGGAGATTATTTTAAAGAAGAGGCAATCAATTATGCTTGGCAATTAATTACTAAGGAATACTCCTTACCTAAAGATAAATTGTATGTGACTGTTTTTTCAGAAGACCAAGAAGCTTATGATTTATGGCACAAAATAACGGGTTTTAATGAAGATAGAATAATAAAAATACCAACCTCAGACAATTTTTGGTCAATGGGAGACACGGGACCATGTGGGCCTTGTTCGGAAATATTTTATGATCATGGAGACCATTTGTTTGGTGGATTGCCAGGAACCAAAGATCAAGACGGGGACAGATTTATTGAAATTTGGAACTTAGTATTTATGCAATACGAACAGGTATCAAAAGATAAAAGAATTAACTTGCCCAAACCTTCAGTTGATACAGGAATGGGACTGGAACGAATGGCTGCTGTTTTACAAGGAACCCATGACAATTACCAAATTGATTTGTTTAAAAAAATTATTTTAGATACGGAAAGTTTGTTTGAACAAAAGTTATCTGAAAAAAATACTGCAAGTTACCGTGTAATAGCAGATCATCTTAGGGCTTCTGCTTTTCTAATTTCAGATGGCGTACTGCCATCTAATGAAGGTCGTGGTTACGTATTACGAAGAATCATGCGAAGAGCGATGAGGCATAGTAATGTTTTGGGAAAAACAGATCCAATTTTATATAAAGTGTTACCAACTATTATTGAATTAATGAATGAAGAGTACCCCCAATTAGAAAATGCTAAAGATTTGATAAAAGAAACCGTTGTTACAGAAGAAGAGAGATTCTCATCATTACTAAAAAATGGATTAAAAATTTTAAATGATGAAGTGAAGAAAATAAAAGATGAAACCTTGCCAGGTTCGGTTGCATTTAAGCTTTATGACACATACGGTTTTCCAGTGGATTTAACCCAAGATGTTTTAAAAGAAAAAAATATCAAGATTGATCATGACGAGTTCAAAAAATTAAGAGAACAAAGCAAAGTAGAGGCTAGAGCTAGCTGGAAGGGTACAGGCTCAGTGGGAATAGATAAAATTTGGTTTGAAATTGTATCTGGTCAAAAGAAAGAAAAATTACCTGATACAGAATTTTTTGGATATGGATCTGATCAAATTGAATCTAAGTTATTGTCTATAGTAAAAGAAAACAAATCTTCTCCTGAAATTAAGGAAGGAGACTTTGCAAGTTTAATTTTTAATCAAACAGTATTCTATGCAGAATCTGGCGGACAGATATCAGATACTGGTACAATTGAATCTAATGGAGTTTTATTTGAAGTCAGTGATACTCAAAAAATTTTTGGAACTTTTTATGTGCATTCAGGTGTGGTTAAAAAAGGAACACTTAAACCAGGAGATAATTTTATTTTAAAAATTGATAAAAAAAGAAGAGACAAGATTAAATGTAATCACTCAGCAACTCATTTGTTGCATGCTGCACTAAGAGAAAAGCTTGGAAAGCACGTATCTCAAAAAGGCTCATATGTTGGACCTGATAGGTTGAGATTTGACTTTAGTCACTCAAAACCAATTAGCCAGCAGGAAATTGTGGAGTTAAATAAGAATGTAAATGCTGTGGTAATCAATGGTGGTGAGGTCAAAACTACCCTTATGACTCCCAAAAAAGCTATTGAACAAGGAGCAATGGCGCTTTTTGGAGAAAAATATGGAGATGAAGTTCGAGTAGTTACAATGGGTAACTTTAATAACAAGACTTTTTCAATAGAGCTTTGTGGAGGAACTCATGTCACAGAACTGTCCACTATTGGTAATTTTGAGATCATTAACGAGTCTTCCATTGCTTCTGGCGTGAGAAGAATAGAAGCATTGAGAGGCGACGAGCTCTCTGCCTACAAACAATCTTTAAATAAATTGGCCAAAGAGAAAGAAACTAGTCTAAATTTACAGATTAAGGATTTGGAGAGTAATATTAAAAAACTAAATGGTAATCTAGAAGATTTTAAAGATTTTTCACCAGAAGTAAAAATAGTTAAGCTAAGGTCTTTGTATGAATCTTTATATAAAAAAACGATTCTTCAAGATCCTAAAAAAAATATTATTAAAGATTATCCACTCAAAGACATGACAGTTCGAATTCAGTACATTTATGGTCTTTCCGGAAAAGATTTGAGAACTGTAGTAGATGATCATAAAAAAGAAATTGGCAGTTCTGCTGTTTTTACCTTTAGCGAGCTTGATAATAAATTAAATATAGCAGTTGGTATTACGAACGAACTTACCAATAATTTAGATGCCTCTTTTTTCGCAAAAGAAATATCTAAATTTCTAAATGGTAAGGGAGGAGGGGGAAGAAAAGATTTTGCTCAAGCAGGAGGAGAGCCCCCATCCAATCTGAAAATTGTTTATGATTTTGTTTTAAAATTAGTAGAAACAAAAATTAATTAAATATTTTTTTCAATAAACTCTATAATTTTTTGTGAGTCTAAATTGTCAATAGTTTCTTTATTTTTTTCACAATCATATACAAAAGAATTGTTTTTTATCGGTTTAAATTTTTCTGAACTTTTGTTAAAAAATACAATTAATTTTGGACTTGCCAGGGTAAGCATATGCATCACACCATTATCAATACTAATATTAAAACTCATTTTATTTGCAATTGCTATGACAAGAACTGGATTTCGCAATTCAGGACTAGCTAAATGTTCTGGAAAGTATGCATTAATTATATGCTTTTTTATTAGATTAATTTCTTCTATATATTTTGGCTCAATAAAAAAAACAGGTATAAATTTTTTTTCTGCAAAGTGCTGAGCTGTTTTAATAATTTCTATTAATTGAAATTCTTTGATTCTAGTTTTGTGACCTGCTTTAATGGAAAAACCAACATATCGCTTACTTTCATCAATTAATTTATTAGCTTCTTGTTTGTATTGAGCAGGAATTTTTATTTGAGTATTTTTAATATTGAGTGCTTTATTTAAAAATTTTTCTAAATAGTTAATTAGTCTTAATTGAACATGCGGATTTTTTTGAAAAAAACTTATTGGATTGCTCAAGACACCCCTCAGGGCAAAGCTTAAAAAGTACTTGTGCGGTATTTTTTTATATATTAGGGCATTTCTAACTTTTGACTGATTATCTATAATAAGATCATAGAATTTTGTATTTTTAATTTTTTTATCGAATAGATGCTTTAACCTAAAGCCGAAATAAAGAGGAAAGTTCTTAATAGTTTGTACATTGCTTGGCTTTAAAGAGTTTAATTTATTATCGAACCAAAAATTGTTTAAATCATTTCCATAATAGTCGATAGTTGGATTTTCAAATTCCTGATTAATTAATTCAAATATTTTGATGAATTGGATTGCATCTCCTATTCCACCACCTGCATTAATGATTAGAATATTTTTTATTGGATGTTGCAAATTTAATTTAATTTGCTTTGTAGGTTTTTGTTGATTGCTTCTAAAAATTGACTGGTCGTTAAAAATTTTTGTTCTCCACCAACTAAAACAGCCAGGTCTTTCGTCATTTCACCTTTTTCAACCGTTTCTACACAAGTTTGTTCAAGTGCATGAGCAAAATCTATTAATTCCTGATTACCATCTAATTTACCCCTATGTGCCAAACCTCTCGTCCATGCAAATATTGAAGCAACAGGGTTGGTTGAGGTTTCATTACCTTTTTGATGTTCTCTATAGTGTCTAGTCACTGTTCCGTGCGCTGCTTCTGATTCAACAGTTTTTCCATCTGGGGTCATTAAGACGCTAGTCATCAACCCTAAAGAGCCATATCCTTGCGCAACGGTATCACATTGAACATCGCCATCATAATTTTTGCAAGCCCAAACATAACCACCACTCCATTTCATTGCACAGGCCACCATATCATCGATAAGTCTATGCTCGTATGTAAGTTTATGTTTTGCAAATTCTTTTTTGAACTCATTGTCAAAAATTTCTTGGAACAAGTCCTTAAACCTTCCGTCGTAAGTTTTTAAAATGGTATTTTTAGTTGATAAATACACAGGCCATTTTCTTAACAAGCCATAGTTCATGCAAGATCTAGCAAAATCTTTAATGGATTCATCTAGGTTGTACATTGTCATGGCTATTCCTGATCCAGGAAAGTCAAACACGTCATGTTCAACTGTATCGTTACCGTCTTCTGATGTCCATTTAACCGTAAGCTTTCCTTTGCCGGGAACTTTAAAATCTGTTGCTCTATATTGATCTCCATAGGCATGTCTTCCAATAACAATTGGATCTGTCCAGCCCGGAACTAATCTTGGAACATTTTTCATAATTATTGGCTCTCTAAAGATAGTTCCACCTAAAATATTTCTAATAGTCCCATTAGGAGACTTCCACATTTTTTTTAATTTAAATTCTTCAACTCTAGCTTCATCAGGAGTTATGGTCGCACATTTAACACCTACGCCATATTTTTTTATTTCATTAGCGCTATCTATAGTAATTTGGTCATCAGTTTTATCACGACTTTCCATTCCTAAATCAAAGTACTTTAAATCAACATCAAGGTAAGGAAGGATAAGTTTTTTCTTAATAAATTCCCAGATAATCCTGGTCATCTCATCACCGTCGAGCTCTACTACTGGATTTTTAACTTTTATTTTTGCCATGTTATTAGTTAATTTAAGAAAATGTGTTATATACAAATCAAAAAATTTAATCAATTATAATTTAATGTTAGAAATAATTTTTCCAAAAATACATAAAGAAGGTAAAAAAATATTAACAATAACTCTTTCCATCAATTTTTTCGTATTTTTTATATCTGAGACATTAGGATTGTTATTAATTATTCTTAATATTTGGGTTTATTACTTTTTTAGAGATCCTGATAGAGTTTCTATAGGCGATGACAATTACCTTGTCAGTCCAGCTGATGGAAAGATTAGCATGATTACAGAATGCAATGGTCCCAAAGAAATAGGAATGGAAGAAAAAACATTTATTAGGGTAAGTGTTTTTATGAATGTATTTGATTGTCATGTGAATAGAGTTCCCACTAAGTGCGATATAGAAGAGATTTTTTACAAGCCTGGAAAATTCATCAATGCCTCCCTAGATAAGGCTAGCGAACACAATGAGAGAAACATTTTAAAAGTAAAAGGAAAAAATGGAGATGAATTTGCAATTGTTCAAATTGCAGGTTTAGTTGCTAGAAGAATTGTTTGCGAAACCGATGTTGGAAAAGAATTAAGTCAAGGCGATAGATTTGGAATTATTCGCTTTGGAAGCAGGGTTGATTTATATTTTGACAATAGTTATGAACTTTTTGCAAAAACCGGCCAAACAGTTGTTGCTGGCGAATCCTTATTGGCTAAAAAAAAATAAGTATATAAAATATACGTGCTATGAAAAAAGCAATTAGTATAAGATCAGTTATACCAAATATTATTACCGTACTGGCTTTGAGTTTGGGTTTAACAGCAATTAAATTTGCCTTAGTTCAAAATTTTCACAATGCTATCATATGCATTGTATTAGCTGCAATTCTAGATGCGGCTGATGGTAGGATAGCAAGATTAATAAAAGGAACCTCAAAGTTTGGCGCTGAATTAGACTCTTTGGCTGACTTTGTAAATTTTGGTGTTGCTCCAGCTTTGATGCTTTATGTTTGGGATTTAAATGTTTACGGAAATTTAGGATGGGTGGTTACATTAATTTATATTATTTGCTGTTGTTTAAGATTAGCAAGATTTAATCTCACATCTAACACTGTCACAAATCCAGTCTTAGATAATTTTTTTACAGGGGTTCCATCACCAGCTGGAGCAGGCATTGTACTTCTTCCTATTATTATTAGTTTAGGAGATTTTTCGTACCTTTTGGATGAAGCGCAATATTTCCCAGTGATTATTATCATTATTTCCTCATTTTTAATGATTAGTAAAATTCCAACCTATGCTTTTAAAAAAATAAAAATTACCAAAGCTTATGTTTTGTTAATTATGTTGTTTTCAGTTTTATTGTTTGGTTTCTTGATTACCTATACTTTTAATACTCTTTTTGTAATAGGGATCATGTACTTGCTATCAATACCTGTAAGTTTTTTTCACTTAAGGTATCTTAAAAATAAACATAATTTAAAAACAGATTCTGGTGAAAGTTTAATTTCAGAAGATGTTTTGTAATACAATTTTACTTTCAGTATTATTTTGAAAAAATTTCAAAAAAAAAATTTAAGTCATAGTTCCAAACTTTGGTTAACTAGACAATTAAATGATCCTTTAGTAGCTGAGGCTAAAAAACAAAACTATCGATCTAGAGCTATATTTAAGTTTTTAGAAATTAATGAGAAGCATCAATTTTTGAAAAACAATTTAAATATAATTGATCTTGGGGCTGCTCCTGGAAGCTGGTCTCAACACACAAGTAAAATTAACAAAGACGGAGTTAATATTGCGCTAGATCTATTGGATACAAAACCTATTAATAATTGTAAAATTATCAAAGGAGACTTTACTTCTGATGAAGTGCAAAACAAATTAGTCAATTTAGTAGAAGGAGAAAAATTTGATATAGTTTTGTCAGATATTGCAGAAAACTCTACTGGGAACAGGTCCCTAGATTCTATGAGAAGCAATATCATTACAGTGGAAGTGATGAAATTTTCTCTAAAGCACTTAAAAAAAAATGGTAAGATTTTAATTAAGACATTTTCAGGAGTAGGTAATGAGGAAGTTGTGGATATGGCAAAGAAGAACTTCTCAAAACATATCTTTATTAAGCCAAAATCAAGCAGAAAGGATTCAAAAGAGCTCTATTTGTACTGTATTTTATAATTTATTGACATTTGTCTGTAGGCAAAATAAATAGGTTTATGGAACTAAATAAAGGCCTTACTTTTGATGATGTGCTACTGGTACCAAAAAAATCATCTCATCTACCCTCACACTCAATTACTAAAGCATTTTTAACCAATAACATTGAATTGGGTATCCCCATTATATCTGCTGCTATGGACACGGTTTCCAACTATCAATTAGCAATTGCGATTGCTCAACTTGGTGGAATGGCATGCATTCACAAGAATATGTCTGTGGAAGAGCAATCACTGCAGATTAAAAATGTAAAAAAGTTTGAATCTGGAATGGTGATTAATCCAATCACTATAGGTCCAGAAAGCGATATCTCTGATGCTATTAAATTAATGTCATCGAATAAGATTTCTGGAATACCTGTTGTAGATAATAATAAAACACTGGTAGGTATCATAACGAACCGTGACTTAAGATTTGTTAAAGACACGAAAGCAAAAGTTAAGTCTTTAATGACTAAAAAAGTTATAACTGTTGTTCAGGGCGTAAAGTTAGAAAACGCCAAAAAACTATTACATGAACATAGAATTGAAAAACTAGTCGTAGTTAATAAAAAATTTCAATGTGTTGGCTTAATTACGGTGAAAGATTTGGAAAAATCACAATTGTATCCAGACGCCTCTAAGGATAGTAAGCAATCCCTAAGAGTAGCAGGTGCAATAGGTGTTGGTGAAGAAGGATTGATTAGAGCAGAACATTTAATTAACAGTGGTGTAGACGCTTTAATTTTAGACACGGCTCATGGACATTCTTCTTCTGTTCTAACCGCACTAAAAGATATTAAAAAGAAATTTAAATTTAAAAATATTATTGTGGGAAATGTAGCAACAGCTGATGCTGCAAAAGAACTTGCTGATTTAGGAGCTGATGCAATTAAAGTAGGAATTGGCCCAGGCTCAATATGTACGACTAGGGTTGTTGCAGGAGTGGGGGTTCCCCAATTTACAGCGATCCAGAATGTTGCTAACGGATTAAAAAATTACAAAACTAAAATTATAGCAGACGGTGGAATAAGATACTCTGGAGATATCGCAAAAGCTATAGGCGCTGGAGCTGACATAGTGATGGTTGGATCTTTATTTGCTGGAACTGACGAGGCACCTGGTGAAATTTTTTATTACCAAGGTAGAAGCTACAAGTCTTACCGAGGCATGGGTTCTCTAGCCGCAATGGCGAAAGGTTCTGCCGATAGATATTTTCAACAAGATGTTTCAGATGCTTTAAAATTAGTTCCAGAAGGAATTGAAGGAAGGGTGCCTTATAGAGGTCCTGTAAGAAATATTATCAATCAGTTAGTAGGAGGATTAAAATCATCCATGGGCTATGTGGGAGCCAAAACGATTGCAGAGTTAAAGAAAAAAGCTACCTTTGTTGAAATTACCAATTCTGGAATTAAAGAAGGTCATGTTCATGATGTTCAGATAACAAAGCAGTCACCCAATTATCCAACTGAAAGCTAAATGAAGTTTTTTATTATAGTTATATTTTGTTTATATAGTTCCGTTTCATACTCTGCAGAAAATAATTTTTTTACTAAAGGCAAAACTTTATTTGATCAAAAAAAAATTACAGAATCAAAAATAGAGTTTGAAAAAAGTATAGTCTCCGACCCCAAGCACGTTAATAGTTATATTTTTTTATCTAAAATTTTTTCAGTAACAAAAAAACAAGATGAGGAAAAAAAAAATTTAAACACTGCTTTATTACTTGATTCTAAAAATGAAGAAGCTCTTTATTTAATGTCTTTGCTTAATATTAAAGAAGGGGACTACAAATCTTTAGAAAAAAACTATGCTATTTTAAAACTTAACTGTTCTAAATTTTGTGATCAGCTAGACCATTTAAACAAATCAATTAAAAAATTTAACAAATCATGAGCAAGGCAGTATCTGGCCAAAAAGTCTTGATTGTAGACTTTGGTTCTCAAGTAACTCAACTAATTGCAAGAAGAGTTAGAGAGCAGTCTGTTTATTGTGAAATTATTAGTTTTCAAAATTTCAATAAGCTTAAATCTATCGAAAATACCAAGGGAGTTATTTTATCAGGTGGACCATCCTCAACATCTGAAGCAAAATCTCCAAGAATTAAGAACTATGAATTGTTAAAAAACATTCCAATCTTAGCCATTTGTTATGGCCATCAGCTAATAGCTAAAAAATTTGGAGGTAAAGTTAAGTTTACAAATAAAAAAGAATTTGGAAGAGCTGAAATTTATGAAAAATCTAATTCATTGCTTACTAAAGGTTTTTTTAAAAGCAAAAAAAATACCGTTTGGATGAGTCATTCAGATCAGGTGATTAAAATGGGAAATGGTTTTTCGGTTGTAGCTGCAACTAAAAATGCAAAGTATGCTATCACCCAAAATATTAAACAAAAAATTTATACAGTTCAGTTTCATCCTGAAGTAGTTCACACCAATCAAGGAAAACTTATTTTTAAAAATTTTATTTTTAATATTTGTAAATGTCAAAAAAATTGGACAGATGAATCTAAGCTAGAAAAAATAATTTTTGAAATTAAAAAAACTGTAGGAAAGAAAAAAGTTTTATGTGCTTTATCAGGAGGCGTGGATAGTAGTGTATTAGCTCACATATTAAAAAAAGCATTAAGTAATAGGGTCTATTGTGTTTACATAGATACAGGGTTGATGAGGAAAAATGAGAGTAAGGAAATCGTTTCTATTTATAGAAAAAAATTTAAAAAAAATTTTATTTATTTAAATGAAGGACGACTGTTTCTAAAAAATTTACATAAAGTTTCTGACCCCGAGAAAAAAAGAAAGATAATAGGAAAAACTTTTATCAAAGTATTTGAAAAGTTTTCTAAACAAAGCAAAGGGATTGATTTTTTAGCTCAAGGAACTCTTTATCCAGATATAATAGAAAGCCAAAGTTTTTCTGGAAGCCCTAGTTCTAAAATCAAATCACATCACAATGTTGGTGGTCTCCCTAAAAAAATGAACTTTAAATTAATCGAACCATTTCGAGAAATGTTCAAAGATGAGGTTAGAAAGCTTGGAAAAAAAATGAATATTGAAAGTACTATTCTTGACAGACATCCTTTTCCAGGACCAGGCTTGGCAATTAGAATTTTGGGCTCTATTAGTGATCATAAAATTAAAATTTTACAAAATGCAGATGATATTTTCATAAGAGAATTGAAAAAAAAAGATTTATATAAAGATATTTGGCAAGCATTTGCAGCATTACTACCTGTAAAATCAGTTGGTGTAATGGGGGATAGTAGAACGTATGATTTTGTATGCGCCTTAAGAGCTGTCACCTCTACTGATGGCATGACAGCTGATTTTTATAATTTTAATTACAAGGATATATCTGATATTAGTAACAAAATTGTAAATGAAGTCAGCGGTATCAATAGGGTTGTTTATGACGTGACCTCTAAGCCACCTGGAACTATAGAATGGGAATAAAAAATAATAAAATTAAAATTTTTTGTAAGCAAAAGCGACCCTTAGTTTGTCTCACTGCTTACAACAAGCATATGGCTACTATTGTGGATCCTTTTTGCGATTTAGTATTAGTTGGGGATTCATTGGCCATGGTACTTTATGGAGAAACCAATACTAATAATATCTCCTTACAAACCATGATTGGGCATGGAAAATCTGTTGCAAGAGGATGTTCCAAAAGTATCGTTATTGTAGATATGCCCAAAGGAACCTATGAAGCTTCAGCAAAACTAGCTCTTAAAAATGCAAAAAAAATTTTAAAGGAAACTGGTTGTGACGGAGTAAAATTAGAGGGAGGGGTTAAAATTTCACACTGCATTAAATTGCTAGTTAAAAATAAAATACCCGTTATGGCTCATATTGGACTTATGCCCCAACAAGTAAAGCATCCAAAAGACTATAGGGTAAAAGGTAGGCTTTTAGAAGAACAGGAATTAATTATAAGTGACTTGAAGGCAGTAGAAAAAGCTGGAGCCTTTTCTGTAGTAATCGAAGCTGTTACTGAAAAATTGGCTAATAAATTAACCAAACTTTCAAAAATTAAAACTATAGGAATTGGTGCGAGTAAGAAATGTGATGGGCAGATTTTAGTAACGGAAGATCTATTAGGTTTTTTTAGTAAAAATGCTAAATTTGTTAAAAAGTATGCAGATATAAATAGCTATATCAGCAAAGCTGTTAAAAAATTTAAATCTGATGTAATTAAAAGAAAATTTCCATCAAAAAAAAATATTTATTAAATGTCAAACGAATTAGATAATCAAGTATCAGAAAGCGTCTTTAATGATAAAATCTCCAATTTTTATCAAAAGAGAAAATATTATATTATAGGTTTGGCTATTGTTGTAGTTTTAATACCTATTACCTTTCAAATTTTTTTATCTATAGATAAAAAGAATAATTCAAAAGAACTAGAAAAATATAGTGAAATAATTCTTACAACAGATAAAAAAAAACAAGAAGTTGAGCTTGAAAAATTATTACAATCTACTAACGAAACTGTCTCATTGTTAGCCCTTAACCAATTGCTTGAGATTAACAAAGATTCAAAACAAAAATCAATTTCATTTATTGACCAGTTGTTAAATACTAATAAATTTTCTAAGAAAAATACAAAATATTTAAAAATTAAAAAATCTTTATTGGTATTTGATACCGCTACCGAGGTGGAAATGTTAAATTTAATAGACTTAAAGAGCAAAGATTCTGACTTTAGAAAAATGTCTTTTGAAATTATGTACGATTTTTATATTAGTAAAAAACAAAACTTAAAAGCCAATGACCTCAAGAGGTTAATTGATGAGAACTAGTGTCATTTTATTTTTTTGTTTCTTTTTATTAAATTGTTCTAAAGAAGTTGAGCTGGGAATAGATATAGAACAGCTTAAAAATGACGGAGTAACTGTTTTAAAAAAAATAAACAATTCAGAAAAATTGAATGAAGAAAGGGCATTAATATCTAAAATTAATTTAAACAATCCTAGCAATTTCCAGAATTGGAAACATCCTAATTTTAATTTTCAAAACCTAGTTCCACATCCAAAGTTTGAAGGAAATTTTTCTAGCATTAAAAAAACTTACAAATTCAAAAAAGCAAAAGACAATACTTACTTAAAAAATATTATTAAAGTAAATAGCAAGATTGTTTATGTGGATGATTATAGTAATTTACACATTTTAGATGAGGATCTAAATTTGATAAATAAATTTCAAATTTATAAAAAAAAACTATTTAAAAATTACGCTTTAAAGTTTTCTATAGCATCCAATGATAATTTTGTTTTTGTAACAGATAATTTAGGAGGAGTATTAGCATACGATATTGTTAATTTTAAATTGGCCTGGAGAATAGAGCTAGGAGTTCCTTTATTATCCAACATGGTACTCTATAAAGAAAATCTTTTTATTACCAACTCAAATGGAAAAATTTTCTCTCTGAATTCTATAGATGGTAAAGTTAACTGGAGCTATGAAACAGGCTCCTCTGGAACAAGCTCTCATAAAGCATACCAATTAGTTGTCGCTAACGATAAACTTTTATTTTCTAACGATTTTGCCAATATTTATTGCATAGATCTTAAAAAACAAAATTTATCGTGGAGAATTACCCTGGAACGTAAAAGCGATTATAGTGATGTATCTTTTTTAGAGCTATCTAATCTGGTTATAGAAAAAAATAACCTTTTTCTATCATCTAGTTTTGGCTCAGTTCTTAAGATTGATATTGAGTCAGGAAAAATTATTTGGTCTAACAGTGGCAACTCCAACATTCGACCACTGATAACAAAAAGCCATATTATACTTGTTAACCAAGGCGGTGTTTTTAATGTTTTTAATAAAGAAAGTGGAAAAATGGTCTTCCAAAAAAATTTATTTGAAATTTTAAAATCTAATAATATTAAATTAAAACAAACAAAAGTTAGTAATTTATTTACTGCATCTGGTGTCATTTATGTTTTTACAGATAATAAGTTTATTTTTCAAATTAATAGTCTCAATTTAGAATCGATTGTTTATTTAAAAGTTTCTAAAAGTCCTCAGTCTAATCTCGTGTTTTCTGATGGATCTGCTTATTTTATATCTAGCAATAAAATTTATAAAAATTAATGACTATTAATATTTCAATCGTAGGAAAGCCCAATGTAGGAAAGTCGACTTTTTTTAACAAGATTTTTTCTAAAAATATATCAAAAGTTGCTGATGAGCCTGGAACAACCAAGGATGTGGTTTCCGAGTCTTTTTTGTTTGGTAATGAAGAGTTGGTATTTCACGATACTGGAGGACTAAAAAAAAAAGCTAAGTCTAAAGATGAAAATCAATCCTATATTACTAAGGAATGCTTAACTGCTATTAATAATTCTTCTATCGTTATTTTTATGATGGATGCAAACGATAAGTTTACTAAAAATGACAAGCAAATTTGCAGAATGATTTTAAATAAATTTAAAACATTAATTGTTATTATTAACAAAGCTGATTTAATTAAAGATGAAATCAAAACCAGAACAAAATACTTTAACTATTACTTTGAAAATTTATTTTCAGACATTTTGATCAAGCCTCATTTTTTCTCTTCCATCATGGAAAAAAGCCCAGATGTGTTTCTTAGAAAGATTTGTAGCCTAGATCAATCTACTAAAATTATGATTAGTAACAATAAATTAAATACTTTTTTAGAAAAAACTAATAATTCTCATAGAGCTCCACAAAAAGGAAATTTTAGACCCAAAATTAAATTCTTAAAACAAGTCAACTCTAGGCCTATTATTTTAAAAGCATTTGGAACTAGATTAAAAGGGGTCAATAAGGATTATAAAAATTATTTTTTAAAACAATTTCTAAGTCATTTTAGCATTTACAATAAAGTAGTAATTATTAAGTTTGTAAATAACGAAAATCCCTTTAGCTAGAGTTATCCTGTAAAGTTACTGAGTAAAGATAATTGATTGTTTTTTTCAGTTTGGTTCTTAAAATCCTGAGGAATTACTGGATAGTCTCCGGTAAAACAATGATCTGTGAATTGTGGATTTTTATTATCTCTTTTTTCATGCCCTAGGGCCTTATAAACTCCATCTATACTTAAAAAAGATAACGTCTTAACACCAATAATTTTTCTCATTTCTTCTATACTGTTATTCGCAGCTAACAATTCGGATACATTCGGCGTATCAATTCCATAATAATCAGGAAATTTAATTGGAGGACTTGAAATTTTCATATGTACCTCTTTTGCTCCCACCTCATACAACATCGAGACAATTTTTTTAGAAGTAGTTCCTCTAACAATAGAATCGTCCACTAAAATAATCCTTTTATTTTTGATTAATGCTCTATTTGGATTGTGTTTAAGCTTAACACCCAATTGTCTAATTTGTTGAGTTGGTTCAATAAACGTTCTTCCCACATAATGATTTCTTATTATTCCCATATCAAATTGTATTTTAGA
>ERZ891134.395-NODE-395-length-37319-cov-10.119901_pt1 | contig 37319 bp, 40 predicted proteins | sample MGYA00520888_ERZ891134 | MGnify/ENA primary metagenome ERZ891134 (study PRJEB32303, sample SAMEA104408692) | aquatic metagenome | biome: Brackish water; feature: Coastal; material: water | place: Baltic Sea | collected 2014-10-23 | depth 10 m ... | reverse complement strand
TAAATGTCCTATAATTAATATTATGTAAAACAGGATATGATGAACAAAGTTTGTATATTAGAGTATGATTATATCTACATCCCCTAACATCGGAAATAAAAAGGTTATTGAAACATTAGGTATTGCTCGTGGAAATACCGTTAGATCAAGAAATGCTGTAAGAGATATATTTGCGGCATTAAAAAATATTGTTGGTGGTGAGATTGATGAGTATACAAAACTTCAAGCTCAAGCAAGAGAACAAGCGATTAGCAGAATGATTGCTAATGCTCAAGATCTTGGTGCTGATGCTGTGGTTAATGTTAGGATAACAACTTCAATGATAATGCAAGGATGCTCTGAAATAATGGCATATGGAACTGCTGTTAAACTTTCTGATGATAACTCACCTCCTGTTTCAATTGCTTTATAATGAATGATTCAGAAATGATTTTTAGTATAGTGATTTGGCTTGTCATTATAGCTTCTTTAATTTATTTACTTATTAGAAAGATAATTAAGGAAGAAAATGAAGATTTTGAAAATAGAGATTATTAATATAAACCTAACGACTAATTAAAATTATACTAACTTTCATCTAAAATACACTCCTATTTATGTCATATTTCAAAGAATTCTTAAAAGATAAAAGTGTTGGGGCAATCTCTTCAAGCTCTAAAGCCATGGGGAACATAATGTATGGTTCTCTTAATTTAAAACAAGCTACAGCTGTTGTTGAATTTGGTGCGGGTGACGGTGTTTTTACAACAGAAATATTAAAACTTATTGGACCAAATACTAAGTTTTTTGTTTTTGAAACAAATGAATTATTTTATAAAATACTCAAAGAAAAAATAAATGATGATAGAGTGATTTTAATTAATGACAGTGCTGAAAAAATTGGTGAATACATTCTAAGTCATAATATTAAAAAAGCTAATTATATAATTTCTGCTTTACCACTATCACTGATTCCAGTTCATATAAAAAACTCAATTATTGAAAATTCAGTAAAATATTTAAAAAGCGATGGTCAATATGTTCAGTTTCAATATACACCTTATGATTATATGAGATTAAAAAGATATTTTAAAAAAGTAAAACTCGCTTTTACTTTAACTAACTTCCCTCCTGCTTTTCTATATAGATGCTATCCTTAAATTAGAAATAAAAAAAACCCATAATCAAAATGATCATGGGCTCTTTATTGATTTAAGAATAAATCTTAGTTGTTTCCACCTAGAATTATTGGCATTCCATCTTCACCAGAACCAATAACAATAACCTTGGCATTAGGTGATTCAGATAATTTCAATGTTGCTTCAATTCCTTTTTCTTTAAGAATTCTATCAGTTAATGAAGCACTTAAAATTCTATTTGCAATAGCTTTACCTTCAGCATCAATTCTTTGTCTTTCAGCTTCTTGTTCAGCTTTAACAAGTCTAAATTCATACTCTAAAGATTCTTGTTCTTGAACTAATTTTCTTTCAATACCTTCTTTAATAGCAGTTGGTAATGTAACATCTCTAACTAAAACAGAGTTTAATTGAATATGTTGTGATAAAACATTATCACGTGTTTCTTCAAAAATTTCATTTTGAATTGCATCTCTTTTGGTTGAATATAATTGTTCAGGGGTATACCTTCCAACTACACTTCTAGCTACTGCTCTTATATTTGGCAATAGAACTGAATTTAAATAATTTTCACCTTTTGTCTGGTGAAGAAGACCAAGTTCATTATATAATGGCTGGTATAAAATTGAGATATCTAAACTGATTTCAAGACCATTTGATGAAAGTACTTGCATTCTTTCTAATGCTTCTTGCTGTCTTACATTGTAAATTACAACTCTATTCCAAGGTGCAATAATTTTAAAACCCTCTCCTTTAGGAGGAGCATCTGTAACTACACCACCGCCAAGTGTTTGAAATAGAACTCCAGCTTGACCTGAACTTATATTGACAGATGATCTAGATATAAATACGATTAGTAATAGTGATAATAAAATAATAGGTAAACCTACGTTTGGTAAATTTTTCATTTATATAAATATTAAGTTAACATTCCTCCATCTACGTGAAGAACTTGTCCAGTTATGTAACTAGACAGATCAGATGCAAGAAATACACAAGCATTTCCAACATCGCTTGGATTACCACCTCTTTTTAGTGGAATACTTTCTTTCCAAGAATTAATAACATCCTCAGGCAAAGAGTCTGTCATGTCGGTTTCAATAAACCCAGGAGCAATAACATTACTTCTGATATTTCTTGAACCAAGTTCAAGAGCTACTGATTTAGAAAAACCAATGATACCTGCTTTCGAAGCAGAATAATTTGATTGCCCTGCATTCCCTTTAACACCTACTACAGAGCTTATATTAATAATCGAACCACTTCTTTGTTTAAGAAAAGTTCTTATTGATGATTTAGTTAAATTAAATACAGATGATAAGTTTGTGTTTATTACAGCATCAAAATCTTCCTTATCCATTCTCATAAGAAGGTTATCCTTTTTGATTCCAGCATTATTCACTAAAACATCAATTTTTCCAAAATCAGAAATTACATCATCAACTAATTTTGAAGAATCATCAAAACTTGAAGCATCACTTTTATAGGCAATGACTTTCACACCCATATTATTTAATTCATTAGCCAAATTTTCTGCAGATTCTTTTGAGTTATTATATGTAAATGCAACATCACAACCATTTTCAGCAAATGATTGACAAATAGCTTTACCTATTCCCCTACTTCCGCCTGTAACAATTGCTACTTTTGATTCTAATAATTTCATTATCCTAAAATTTCTTTAACAGATTTTCCTATATCTGCAGGAGAATCTACAACTAATATACCAGATTCACGCATAATTCTTTTTTTTGCAGAGGCAGTATCATCTTTACCTCCTACAATAGCACCTGCATGACCCATTTTTCGTCCTTTTGGAGCAGTTTCACCAGCAATAAAACCAACTACTGGTTTTTTGTTTCCATTATTTTTAATCCATTTAGCAGCATCAATTTCTAGTTGACCGCCTATTTCTCCAATTAATACTATAACATCAGTTTCATCATCATCCATAAATAATTGAACAGAATCTAGAAGTGTTGTGCCAATTATTGGATCACCTCCTACTCCTATTGCTGTTGAAATACCAAATCCAGACTTTACTACTTGATCTGCAGCTTCATAAGTAAGAGTTCCAGATTTTGAAACAATCCCAACATTACCTTTCTTAAAAACAAAGCCTGGCATAATGCCAATTTTCGCTTCTTCTGGTGTAATAATTCCAGGACAATTTGGACCAATTAAGCGAATATTTTTTCCTTCTAAGTATGATACTACTTTAGTCATATCACCAATAGGAATACCTTCAGTTATAGTAACAATAGTTTCTATATTAGACTCTGCAGCTTCCATAATTGCATCTGCAGCAAACATTGGAGGAACAAAAATTATTGAAGTATTAATATTTTCTGATTTTAAAGCATCTGCAACACTATTGTACACAGGCTTGCCTAGATGTTTGGTACCTCCTTTTCCAGGAGTAACTCCACAAACAACATTTGTACCGTATTCAATCATTTGTTCAGAGTGAAAAGTACCTTCACTTCCAGTAAAACCTTGAACTAAAACATTAGAGTTTTTGTTAACTATAATACTCATTTAGTATAATTTTTGACAAATTTATTTTATTCTTTCAATATACTGACCTTTTTCAGTGTCAATTTTTACTTTATCTCCTTCATTAATAAATAATGGAACGTTAATCAAAGCACCTGTCTCTAGAGTTGCTGGTTTTAATGCATTTGTTGCAGTGTTTCCTTTAACACCTGGCTCTGTATGAGTCACTTCAAGTGCTACACTTAACGGCATATCAACAGACAATGGATTGTTGTCTTCTGTATTAATAATAATTGTAACATTCTCCCCTTCTTTTAAAAGACCAGGATGATCAATTTTATTTTTGTCTATTGTAATTTGATTGTAATCTTCACTATTCATAAAATGAAAATGATCTGAATCATTATAGAGAAACTGATATTTACTTGTAACTACTTTAACTTCTTCAATTTTGTGACCTGAAGGAAAAGTGTTATCCAAAACCTTACCATTAGTTACACTTTTAAGTTTTGTTCTAACAAATGCAGGTCCTTTTCCAGGTTTAACATGTAGAAATTCAATTACCTTATAAATATCATGATTATACTTTATACATAAACCTTTTCTGATATCACTTGTGCTAGCCATATATTTTAATTTTTTTGAAAGTATCCTTTCATTATACCTCTTTGTGAATTATCAATAAATTGAATTATCTCATCTCTTTCAGGTGTTGCATTTAGTTCAGCTTGAATGATTTCCATAGCCTGAGTATTGTTGTACTTTTTCTGATATAATATTCTATATATATTTTGAATTTCATGGACCGTGTTACTGTCAAAACCTCTTCTTCTAAGACCTACTGAATTTATTCCAACATAAGATAAAGGCTCTCTGGCAGCTTTAACATAAGGAGGTACATCCTTTCTTACAAGTGAACCACCAGCTACAAATGCGTGTGAACCAATTTGACAAAACTGATGAACTGCAACAAAACCTGAAAGAATAACATAGTCACCAACAGTAATATGACCAGCAAGAGTACTATTGTTTGAAAATATACAGTTATCCCCAACGAAACAATCATGTGCAATATGAGAATAGGCCATAATTAAACAATTCTTACCTATTCTAGTTCTACCTCTGTCTTTTGTCCCTCTATTTATGGTTACACATTCTCTAATTGTTGTATTATCACCAATTTCACAAATTGAATCTTCTCCTTCAAATTTTAAATCCTGTGGGTTTCCAGAAATAACAGAACCAGGGTAAATAAAACAGTTTTTACCGATTCTAGCACCTTCCATTATTGTAACATTTGAACCTACCCATGTTCCTTCACCAATCTCAACATTATTGTTAATCGTAGTAAAAGGTTCAACAACTACATTTTTTGCAATTTTTGCACCAGGATGAACGTAAGCTAAAGGTTGATTCATAATATATCTTTTTTAATAATTTTTGCCATAAACTCTCCCTCACTTTTAATTTTATCTCCAACAAAAGTCTGACCGTGCATATGTATAATTCCTCTTCTAATTGGTGAAATAAGCTCTAATTTACAAATAAGAACATCACCAGGAACTACAGTATCTTTAAATTTACACTTATCCATTTTCATAAAGAATGTGAGATAGTTCTCCGGATCTGGAACTGTATTCAATACTAGAACACCACCTGCTTGAGCCATGAACTCAACTTGAAGTACACCTGGCATTACTGGTGCACCAGGAAAGTGACCTTTAACCCAGGATTCACTTTTCTCTACTCTTCTTAATCCAATTACATGAGATTCTGATAATTCTAATACTTCATCAATTAATAAAAATGGAGGCCTGTGAGGAATTATATTCATGATTTGATTAGAATCCATTAAAGGTTTCTTGTCATAATTTATTGTAGGTATAATATTTTTTCTGTCTGATTTTATAACCTCGCTAACTATTTGAGCAAATTTAGCATTTACTGCGTGTCCTGGTTTTTCCGCTATAACTTTTCCTCTAATTTTTGTACCAATTAATGCAAGATCACCAATAACATCTAGAAGTTTGTGTCTTGCAGCTTCATTAGGATAATGTAGACTCAAATTATCAAGAATACCATTTGGTGTAACTGATATAGAACTTTTATTAAAAGCCTTTTTAAGTCTTTCCATATTACTTTCAGCAAGAGGTTTGTCTACGTAGACAATTGCATTATTTAAATCACCTCCTTTGATTAGACCATGCTCTAAAAGTGTTTCAAGCTCATGAAGAAAACTAAATGTTCTTGAAGAAGATATTTCTTCTTTAAAGTCACCTATATCATTAATTGAAGCAGTTTGAGTTCCTAAAACCTCTGTATTAAAATCAATTTTTGTGTCAATACTATAATTGTCATCTGGAATAAGAGATAAATTACTTCCTGTTTCTTTACATTTATATGAGATCTCTTCAGTTGGAATAAACTCTTCCCTTAAAGCATTTTGCTCTACAATTTTAGCTTCTTCTAAAGATTGAATAAAAAACTTAGATGAGCCGTCCATAATTGGAACCTCTGGACCATCCATACAGATATAACAATTATCAATATCTAGGCCAGTTAATGCAGCTAAAACATGTTCAGAGGTATGAATTCTAAATGATCCATTATCAAGGTTAGTACCTCTATCAGTATTTGAAATAAATTTTATATTAGCTTGAATAGAATTATCTCCTTCTATATCCTCCCTTATAAATATTAAACCAGTGTTAGAGGGTGCAGGTTTAAATGTTAGATTAACATCCTCTCCAGTATGCAAGCCAACTCCACTTAGAGAAGATTCTTTTGAGATTGTTTTTTGGGGAACAGTTCTTCTTATCATTAGTCTTTTTTATCAATTTTTTTTACTATTTCAGGTAAGTTTTTAAAGTGAACATATGATTTGTTGTAATTCATGTAAGAAATTGCAGGTGTTCCTGTAACTCTAGAATTACTTTCAACATCAGAAGTTACTCCGGCCTGTGCCTGAATTTTAACATTATCACCAATCTTTATATGTCCAATTATGCCAACTTGACCTCCAATCATACAATTCTTTCCAATTTTAGTTGACCCAGCTATTCCAGATTGAGCTGCAATTGCTGTATTTTCTCCAATTTCAACATTATGAGCTATTTGAATTTGATTATCAAGTTTAACACCATCACTAATTATTGTAGAACCTAAAGTAGCCCTATCAATAGTAGAATTTGAACCAATTTCCACATTATCCCCTATTACAACATTTCCTGTTTGAGGTATTTTTTTAAAGCTACCATCATCATTGGGAGCAAATCCAAAACCGTCCGAGCCGATTGTTGTTGAGCTATGAATTATACAATTTTGACCAATTATAGTATCATCTAATATTTTTACACCTGGATAAAACTTACAATCATTTCCAACTTCAACATTATTTCCAATGAAGACTTGATTCTCAATAACACAGTTTTCACCTATAATTGAATTTTCTCCAACTGAAGAAAAGGACCCAATAAATGAAGAGTCTGAAATCTTTGATGATTTATCAATAACTGTTAATTGACTTATTCCCTTTCTATTTGAAAGATCTTTGTTAAACAATTCAAGGATTGTTGTAAATGAAGAATAAGGGTCTTTTACTTTGATTAAAGTAAGATCAATTTTTTCAGTTGGTTCAAAATCACTGGAAACAATAGCAACAGATGCTTTTGTTGTGTAAATGAACTCTGTATATTTTGGATTAGCTAGAAAAGTTAATGAGCCTTTTGACCCCTCCTCAATCTTTGAAATATTTAAAATATCAATATCTCTATCTCCAACTATAGTACCATTTATTTGATCAGCAATTTGACCGGCAGTAAAATTCATATCTGCAAAATTAAAAAATTATGACAAATGCTTATATTTAGCAACATTAATATGAAGATAAAATTTCAATTAAATCAATTAAGTGCTGTTTCAGAAGATATTAAAAAAAATATTAATAAAAATATTGTTTTAATAAGTGGTGAAATGGGAGTAGGTAAAACTACTCTAATTAAAGAAATACTTAGATCAATGAATGTTATTGATAATATTTCAAGTCCAACATTTTCAATAATTAATGAATATAATACTAATAATCAAGAGTTGATTTACCACATGGACCTATACAGGATTAAAAGCTTTAATGAACTTGAAGGGATTGGATTATTTGAATATTTAGAATCTGGTAATCTATGTATAATTGAATGGGGAGATATGATAGAAAAAATTATAGAATCAGAGTTTAATAAATTTGTCATTCTAAAAGAACACGAATTAAGAATTATAGAAAAAATTAAATGAGTTTTTTAAAAAGATTGTATTACTATTCTACAGGCTTTATTATTGGAATAATTTTTCTCTTCTTTATATTCAATGGAAAAAGAACATCATGTAATTATGGTCCTAGTGCTAGGGTTATAGATAATATTATTTCAAAAGAATTAATTTTAAAATCAAACGTTGAGTCCATTGATAGTATTGGGTTAATTAATCTTATCTCTGAAGGTAGAGTTATCTTCAATAAAAGTGAGCCTAATAAAAAACCATGTGGTGTTTATCACGTAGAGACAAGCTCTATAACCTTTATTATTAGTAATTGCGAGGATACTGCTACAGTAGAAATTAAGTAGTCTTCCTTCTCTTTAATTCAGATTTTATTAATTCTAATTCTCTTGAGGTCTGACCTTTTACAGAAGTGTTTTCCTCAGCTCTCCTAATTAAATAAGGTATAACTTCCTTAATTGGTCCAAATGGAAGATATTTAATAGCATTAAACCCTTCGTTTGCAAGATTAAAGGATATGTTATCACTCATGCCGTAAAGTTGACCAAACCATATTTTTTGATTACCATTATCTATTTTATGAGATTTCATTAAATCAATTATTTTATAAATACTTTCTTCATTATGTGTTCCTGAGAAAAGAGAGAATATATTTAAGTTTAGTAAAATAAAAGAAGCTCCTTTATTAAAGTTTAAATCAGTTAATTCTTTAGAACTACATATTGGAGATAGGTAGTTATTCTTGAAAGCTCTTTTGTTTTCTTTTTCTATATATGCCCCTCTTACAAGTTTTATCCCAATTAAAAATCCTTCTTTTTTAGCAGTATTTTTTAATTTTTCAAGATATTCAAGTCTATCATGTCTATACATTTGTGAAGTATTAAATACAATAGTTTCTTGTTTATTGTATTTAATCATCATTCTTAATACTATTTCATCTATAGAATCTTGAATCCAAGATTCTTCAGCATCAACAAGAACTTTAACACCCTTTTTTTGAGCCATATTACAAATGGTATCGAATCTATTTAATATCCTCTCAAATAATTCCTGTTCATTTCTGTTTAGAGGTTTATTTTCTGAAACTTTTTGAAGAATCTTTGAGCTGGCAATTGCTGTAGGTTTAAAGACTGTAAAATCAAGAATTTTTTTATTAGCTACAAATTTGATTGAATTTATTACTTCACTCATTGATGAATCATAAGACTCTTCATTCTCTAATCCTTCAACTGAGTAGTGAAGATAACTTTTAACATTTTTGTCATAAAGTCTTTCAACAGTCTTAAATGATTGATCCAGTGTTTCTCCCGAACAGAATTGTTTAAACACTGTTCCTTTTACTAAGAATAATATTGGTAGCCTAAGTTTAAGGGAAAACTCAAGGGCTTTCTTTCCTAGATTAGTAAGAGATTTATTAGATATTATTTTAAATAAAAAGTAAGCTTTTTTTAATTCAAAGTTTGATTTAAGTGAAAAACCATTTTTTGTATTGTCTAAAAGCATAAAATAAATACCTAATTTTGCAGTAAAACTAATCAAAATTAATTAATGAAATTAGATCAATATTCATTACTCAAAGAAAAATTAATCTCTGATAAACATTCTTCAATATTTATTTTAGTTGATGATAATACGGATAAATTTTGTTTGAATATTTTTAAGGAGAAGTCAGGAATTAAGAAATTTAACAAAATAATTATTAAATCAGGTGAAGAGAACAAGAATATAGAATCATGTCTTTATATATGGGATCAACTTAATGAGTTTAATGCTGATAGAAAATCACTTCTAATAAATCTTGGTGGGGGTGTATTGACAGATATGGGAGGTTTTTGTGCGTCCACATACTTAAGAGGAATAAGTTTTATTAATATACCAACCACTCTTCTTGGGATGGTTGATGCTGCTCATGGTGGTAAAACGGGGATTGATTTTAAGCAATTGAAAAATCAGATAGGAGTATTTAAAGATCCTTTAGAGGTAGTTTTAGATAGTGACTATCTTAAAACTTTATCTAAAGATGAGTTTATTAACGGATATGCAGAAGTTTTTAAGCACAGCCTCCTTACTGATAACCCAGATCTTGATTTCAACTCTTTAATTAAGAAAGACTTTTATAAAGATGTTGATTTTATTATCTCAAAATATTCTGAAATTAAATATGAGGTTGTTAAGTCAGATAAATTTGAATCTAATAATAGAAAAATTCTAAATCTTGGGCACACTATTGGTCATGCAGTTGAATCATATTCATTCATGTCTAACTCAATAAACGAATTAAAACATGGTGAAGCCATTATAGTTGGGCTAATTACTGAATTGTATATCTCCCACAAACAACTTAGTTTTCCTTTGTCAGATCTAGAAAATATTAAAACACAGTTTTTAAAACACTATAAGTTAATTAGCTTCTCTGACAATGATGTAAATCAAATCTATGATCTAATGATATTTGATAAAAAGAATGAAGGAAATAGGATAAATTTTGTTTTATTAGAAAAAATAGGAAAGCCTATTGTCGATGAAGAAATAGATAAACAGCTATTTAAAGATTCATTCAAGTATTACAACAATAGTCTATAGGTTCTGAAAGATATTCTTCATCAATCTTTTCTTGTCATTAATGCTTTCTTCTAAAGAAATCATTGTTTCAGTTCTTAAAACACCCTCAACATCATCAATTGAAAATATTATGTCCCTAGCATGTTCAGTACCTTTTGCTCGAATCTTACAGAAAATATTATATTTTCCTGTTGTAATGTGAGCAACTGTAACATGGGGTTTTTTCTTAAGCTCCTCAATGATTTCATACGTTCTTCTGGAGCGGTCAATAAGAATCCCAACATAAGCTATAAAATTATAACCAAGCTTCTTATAGTCTAATGTTAATGATGAGCCCTTAATTATAGCTAAATCTTCCATTTTTTTAACTCTAACATGAACGGTTCCAGCTGAAATTAACAGCCTTTTAGCAATGTCTGTAAAGGGAGTTCTTGTGTTGTCGATTAAAATATCTAGAATTTTTCTATCGACGTCGTCTAATTTTTGCATTTTGATTGGTCTATGTGCTAAAATATTAAATTTTATTACGATTATAAAAATTTCAACTTAATTACTTTTTTTATTTATTTTTTTTTGCAAAATTTACAAATGTTTCTTATGTTTACAATTGTGAATATATAAAAGTTTATATATTGTAAATCAATGATTTAAAGAATTTAATGCAAGTAAAGAATGAATAATAAAGATATACTTAATAGAATCAAAACTATAATTGATGAAAGCAATTTAACCAACACTGAATTTGCTGAAAAAATAGGTGTTCCTAAATCTTCCATCTCTCACCTACTCTCTGAAAGAAATAATCCAAGTCTAGATCTTGTATATAAGATTTCAACTTCTTTTGATGATATTACTGCTGATTATTTAATATTTGGAGAAAAGAAATTCTTAAATAATCAAATAAATGCCCCTGAAGAGCTCTTCTCTGTTCCAAATAATGAAATCTCTGAAGATTCTGTTAAAGATTCTAATAATAAGCTTAAATCAATCGTTCTTATCTATGAAAACAATAAATTTGAACAAATAGATAAACTATAAAATGAAAAGAGTATTATTCTTATTACTATTCATGTCTTCATGCTACTCCGTTGAAAGAAGCTGTGTAGATTTCAAAACTGGTGTGTTTGAATTTTCAACATCAATTAATGATTCAATAATCACTTCAAATTTTACAAGAACTGATAATTATGAAATTGAAACATTTAATGGTGTCAAAGATTCATCAATTATTAAATGGGTAAATGAATGTGAGTTTTTATTAACGAAAATAAGACCTAAAACAAATCAAGAAAAAAGACCAATAAGAATAAAAATACTCAGAACATATGGAGATCAATATGATTTTGAATTCTCAGGAGTTAACAATCCAGATAAAATAAGTAGAGGTACTGTTAAAAGAGTTTCTAATTAAAAAGAATTAATTACGAGGTTTATCAATGCCACCTGGATCAATTTGATTTAAATCTACTCCAGTTTTCTTTTTGAATTCCTTCTTAAACTCAATGTTCTTTTTTCTCCTTTCCATTAATTTTTTGACAAACTTCTTAATCATATCTCTAATTTAGAAATTGTTGTCAAAAAGAAAAATTGAAGTAGCAATATAAATTATTATGCAGAATAACATAACAAAGTTATTCCATCCTTCTTTCCACTTATTTTCTTGCTCTTTAAATCGAAGCCACTTATTAATCTGATACATTCCAGCACCAACAAAACAATATATGATTACTTTAAAAATTATATCTATTGGCATATTGCTACAAATAGACTAATAAAAAAAACTGGATAGTCATTATTAATTGCCCAATTTTTGTTGATTTTCATATTTCTATTTAAAAATTAAGCTTTGTTTGGGTGTCATCAGAATTATCAGAAACTTGCTGTTCATCTTTAACTTCAATTTGATCAATTTTTTTAGTATCATCAGAATTAGAATTTGATCCTTTTGACTTATAGGAAATTTTTCTAATCGAGTCTTTTGTGACAATATTTCCTTTTGAGTCTCTACCCTTAATGATTAAATCAGCAAAGTCTTGTTCGAATTTATCCTTCCTTAATGAAGGTTTTTTTCTTAAGTAAACAGTTACAACATCAGCTTCATCTACATTATTAACACTGAAATATATAATTTTAGATAAATCTTTACCTTGAGTTAAGTTATACTCTTTATCTCTTATTACACCAGAGACTTTAAATCTTTTCATAAAAGATGTACCATTCTTACCGTCAGTATATATTAAGTTGTAAATTTTCTTTTTACTTTCAGAATTAAATAGAGAGGCGTGAAGAATATCTTTACCTACAAAAACCTTACTATCAACCTTTACTACTTTCATAATACCTTCTTTAGTAAATACTATTACATCATCTAAGTCTGAACAATCAGAAACAAAATCATCCTTTTTAAGAGCTGTACCAATAAAACCTTCTTCTTTATTTACGTATAATTTTTGATTCTTAATTGAAATTTTCTTTTTATCAAGATCATCAAATTCTTCAATTATAGTTTTTCTTTTTCTTTCCTTACCATAATGTTTTTTAAGATGAGTGAAATATTGAATTGTATAATCAACTATGTGATTTAAGTTATTTTTAACCTCTTCGATAGTAACTTCAATATTATTAAGCCTCTCTTTAACTTTATTTAGATCAAATTTTGAAATTTTTCTAATTGGAATTTCAGTTAATTTTTTAATATCATCAACGCTAACATCTTTCTTTAGATTTTTTTTAAACGGCTCTAAGCCTTCATCAATAGTAGATATAACTTCATCCCAAGTTGTTTTTTCTTCAATATCTCTATATATTCTATTTTCAATAAAAATTCTCTCAAGTGATATTGTATGCCACTGACTTTCAAGTTCATTTAATTGAATCTCTAATTCTTTTTTTAGTAAATTTTTTGTGTTATCTGTTGATGTTTTGAGTATATCTATAACACCTAAAAATTGTGGCTTATTATTTGAAATTATACAACATAGTGGAGATATAGAAACTTCACACTGAGTAAATGCATAAAGAGAATCTATACTTTTTTGCATTGAAGACCCTGAAGGCAAATAAACAAGGACTTCAACATTAGAAGATGTATTATCTTCAATTTTTTTAATTTTTAACTTTCCTTTTTCAGATGCTTTTATTACTGATTCTATCAATGAAGCAGTAGTAGTTCCGTATGGAATTTCTTTAATTATGATAATATTCTTATCATATTTTTCCACTAAAGCTCTCACCTTAACTTTACCGCCTCTATTTCCGTCATTGTAATTCTTTATATCTATACTCCCTCCTGTTTGAAAATCTGGATAAAGTTTAAAACTCTTACCCTTAAGGTATTTTACACTTCCATCAATTAATTCATTAAAATTGTGAGGTAATATCTTAGTAGATAATCCAACTGCAATACCTTCTGCTCCCTGTGCTAGCAATAGAGGGAATTTAACTGGTAAATGAATTGGTTCTTTCTTTCTTCCATCATATGATAACTGCCAATTAGTAGTTTTAGGATTAAATACTACCTCTAATGCAAATTTTGATAATCGAGCTTCTATATATCTTGAAGCTGCTGCCTTGTCTCCAGTATATATATTTCCCCAATTTCCTTGCATATCAATAAGAAGTTCTTTTTGACCAACTTGTACCATTGCATCTGAAATACTAGCATCACCATGAGGATGATATTGCATTGTATGGCCAACAACGTTAGCTACTTTGTTATATCTTCCATCTTCGAGATCAAACATTGAATGGAGAATTCTCCTTTGAACAGGCTTTAAGCCATCCATTAAATCAGGAACTGCTCTTTCTAATATAACATAGGAAGCATAATCTAGAAACCATTCTTTATACATCCCTCCTACTTTAATCAGAGAGTTAGAATCTTCACTATTTATATTTTCTTCACTTTCAATCATTTAAATTGTCATTTATAATATCTAATTCAACCTTTAAATTATCTATAATAAACTGTTGCCTGTCAGGGGTATTCTTTCCCATATAGAATTTAAGAAGCTCTTCAACAGTTGTTGATGTATCAATAATTACAGGATCTAATTTTATATCATCACCTATAAAGTTTTCGAATTCATTTGGAGATATCTCTCCTAATCCCTTAAATCTAGTAATTTCAAATTTACCTTTAGAAGAATTTAAGATTTCATTTTTTTCTGCTTCACTGTAACAATAATATGTCTTTTCTTTATTCCTAACCCTAAATATTGGAGTTTGTAAAATATATAGATGTCCATTCTTTATTAACTCTGGATAAAACTGTAAAAAGAAAGTTATGATCAACAATCTAATATGCATTCCATCCACATCAGCATCAGTAGCTATAACAATATTGTTATATCTAAGGTCTTCCATGCTATTCTCAATATTTAAAGCTGCCTGAAGTAAGTTAAACTCTTCATTTTCATAAACTATCTTTTTAGTCATTCCAAATGAATTAAGTGGTTTTCCTCTTAAACTAAATACTGCTTGAGTATTAACATCTCTAGATTTAGTAATTGAACCAGATGCAGAATCTCCCTCAGTTATAAAAATTGTAGACTCAAGTCTTTTATCTTTTTTTAATTCATTTAAATGAACTCTACAATCTCTTAATTTTTTATTATGAATACTTGCTTTCTTTGCTCTATCTCTGGCTAATTTTCTTATTCCTGATAATTCTTTTCTTTCTCTCTCAGCCTGTATTATTTTATTCTGAATAGACTTTGCAATCTCTGGGTTTTTATGTAAATAATTATCGAGTTTTTCTTTAACAAAATCATTAATAAAAACTCTAACTGATTTTAAACCTTTACCCATTTCAGTTGAACCAAGCTTTGTCTTAGTTTGAGATTCAAAAACAGGCTCCATAACCTTTATACTTACAGCTGAAATAATAGATTTCCTTATATCTGAAGTTTCATAATTTTTACCAAAAAATTCTCTGATTGTTTTAACAAATGCTTCTCTAAATGCTGTTTGATGTGTTCCACCCTGAACAGTATATTGACCATTAACAAAAGAATAATACTCCTCACTGTATTGGGTTCTAGAATGAGTTATTGCAATCTCAATATCATCTCCCCTTAAATGAATTACAGGGTACAAGAAGTCTTGACTGTTAGACTGATCTTCAATTAAATCTTTAAGACCAGAATCAGATTTAAATTTGTTTCCGTTAAGTTTTATAGTTAAACCAGGGTTTAAATAAACGTAGAATTTAATCATCTTCTCTACGTATTCTAATCTATACTTATAATTTTTAAAAATTGATTGATCAGGTATAAACTCTACGTAGGTTCCATTTTTTTCGTCACTATTATTAAGATCTTCATTGGTTAGAATTCCAAGTTCAAAGTTTGCTGATTTTGTTTTACCTTCTCTAGTAGATGAAACAATAAAGGATGAAGAAAGGGCATTTACCGCTTTAGTACCAACCCCATTAAGACCAACAGATTTTTTAAATGCTCTAGTATCATATTTACCACCAGTATTCATTTTAGAGACAACATCAACAACCTTACCAATAGGAATACCTCTACCAAAATCTCTTACTGAAACAAAATCATCGTTAATTATAATGTCGATTACCTTTCCCTCTCCCATTACAAACTCATCAACACAATTATCTATAACTTCTTTTAATAAAACATAAATACCATCATCAGGAGAAGATCCATCGCCAGATTTTCCAATATACATACCTGGTCGAAGCCTAATATGTTCTCTCCAATCAAGAGATTTTATATTTTCTTCAGTATAATTTGATGTGGTTGCCATTTTTATAAATATACTAAATGTTAAACCTAAAGTGCATAATATCTCCGTCTGAGACTATATATTCTTTACCTTCTAATCTCATTTTTCCAGCTTCTTTCACCTTTACTTCAGAGCCATATTCAATGTAGTCAGCATAACTAATAACTTCAGCACATATAAAACCTTTCTGAAAATCCGTATGAATCTGTCCAGCTGCATCATAAGCTGAGTCTCCAATTTTAATCGTCCAACCCCTGACTTCTTTTACTCCAGCTGTAAAATAACTGTGTAGATTTAATAGCTTATAAGAAGCTCTTATTAGTTTATTAGAACCAGAGTCGTCAAGACCAAGATCATCAAGAAATATTTTTTTCTCTTCAAATGAGTCTAATTCATTTATTTCAGATTCAATTTTAGCTGAAATAATAATTATTTCTGAATCTTTATTTCCAATTTCTTTTTTTACCTGATCTACATAATCATTTCCTGAAATGACATCATTTTCTCCAACATTACAGACATAAAGAATTGGTTTAAAGGAAATCAATTCAAGAGGTTTGATAAAATCTTCAAACTGATCATCAGAGTAATCATTTTTATTTATAGAAATATTTTCAAGTTGTAATCTAATATTCTCTAACACTTCAATTTCTTTTTTAGATTCACTACTTCCTGATCTAAGAGTTTTTTTGATCTTATCTAGTCTTTTATCAACTATTTCTAAATCCTTAAGAATTAGTTCATACTCTACAACCTCTTTATCTGAAAGAGGGTTTATTTTTCCATCTACATGAATAATGTTTGGGTCATCAAAACATCTTAAAACATGTATTATTGCGTCTGTCTCTCTTATGTTAGATAAAAACTTATTACCTAATCCTTCGCCCTTACTAGCACCTTTAACTAATCCTGCTATATCTACAATTTTAACATTTGTAGGGATTAATTTTTCTGGACTTATTAGGCTAGACAATTTATCAAGTCTAGTATCAGGCACATTAACTATACTAACATTTGGGTCTATAGTACAAAATGGATAATTCTCACTCTGAGCTTTACTCTGAGAAAGACAATTAAAAAGAGTTGATTTACCTACATTAGGCAACCCTACGATTCCTACTTTCATTTATTATTCGTGCATAAATTTTTGCTTAGACAAAAGCTCACTTTCTGTCTCTACATTGTTATCATCTGGAACACAGCAATCAACAGGACATACAGCAGCACATTGAGGCTCTTCATGAAAACCCATACACTCTGTACATTTATCAGGTACTATAAAATAGAATTCATCGGATACTGGACTGTTGTCTAAATCAGAGTTAACCTTTTTACCATTAGGCAAAACGACTTCACCCTTGAGGTTTGTTCCTTTACTATAATTCCAATTCTCTTGACCTTCATAAATAGCATTATTAGGACACTCTGGTTCACAGGCACCACAATTAATACATTCTTCTGTTATTATTATTGCCATCTTAATTTTGAGCAAAAATAAGATGTATTGTTTAATCTTTGTTAACAATTTTTACATAATTTAAAATTAGTGTAATTGATTATTGAAAGTAAGTTTAGATATTTGCAAATATTTATGAATAAAACAGTACATAATTTCAGTGCCGGCCCTTCAATTTTACCAGATAAAGTTTTCAGTCAAGCATCTTCTGCTGTTAAAAATTTTAATAACTCTGGATTATCTATTCTAGAAATTTCTCATAGAAGTAAAGATTTTATTGAAGTTTTAGAAGAGTGTAGATCTACAGCTCTTGAAATTGCAGAACTAGATAATAACGAATATTCATGTTTATATCTTCAAGGTGGAGCTAGCTTACAGTTTCTTATGACTGCCTATAATTTTTTAAATAAAGATGCAGCATATATAAATACTGGAAGCTGGTCATCAAAAGCTATAAAAGAAGCTAAAATGTTTGGAAAAGTATCTGAAATTGCTTCTTCTGCAGATAAAAATTTCAATTATATTCCAAAGGAATATGATATTAACGACTCTTATGATTATCTACATTTAACTTCAAATAATACAATATTTGGAACTCAATTTCATGATTTTCCTGATACAAAATATCCCTTGTTTGCAGACATGAGTTCTGATATTTTTTCAAGAAAAATTAATTTTTCAAAATTTGATTTAATTTATGCTGGAGCTCAGAAAAATCTTGGACCTGCAGGGGTAACTATGGTACTAATCAAAAATAATTTATTAGATAAAATAAACAGAGAGGTTCCATCAATGCTTAGCTATAAAATTCATATTGATAAAGACAGTTCCTTTAATACACCTCCTGTATTTCCAATTTATTGTGTTCTTTTGAACTTAAGACTTATTAAAGATCAAGGTCTTAATTCTATTGGTTTAAACAATAAATTTAAATCTGATTTAATTTACAAAGAAATAGATCGTAATAAATGTTTTACGGGTTTTGCAAACCTTGAAGATAGAAGCCAGATGAACGCTACATTTAACATGAAAGAAGGTTTTGACAAGGAATTATTTAATAAAATATGCACAAATAATAATATATCTGGAATTAATGGACATAGGTCAGTTGGAGGTTATAGAGCCTCAATATATAATGCTCTTCCAACAGAAAGTTTAAAAGTTCTGATTGACTCAATGAAAGAGTTTGAATTAAATCAAGAATAAATGAAAAGAATAATACTTTTGTTTACAATAGGTTTAATGCTTATTTCTTGTAGTGAAAATGATCAAAAATCTGTTAAAGATATTGATCATGGTGTTTATGAAATGAGAGTCTATTATACTTATGAGGGAAAATTTAATGATATCATCTCTCGATTTGAGAATCATACAATAAAATTATTTGATAAACATGGTTTTAATAATGTTGGATATTGGACAACTTTAAAGAAAGACTCTTTATCATTTGCTGACAAATTTATATTTCAAAATGATGGAAAAGAAGCATTAGTATATATAGTTTCATTTAAAGATATGGATACAAGAAATGAGTCATGGAAGAGCTTTATTAATGATCCTGAATGGATTAGTGTTTTTGAGGAAAGCAGGAAAAATGGTCCAATTGTTAGGGAAATTGAACAAGTATTTCTTTCTCCTACTATTTTTTCAAATTTAAATTAGTTATATGAAAATTTTAGCAAATGATGGTATATCAGAATCAGGTAAAAATAAACTTGAAAAATATGGCTTTGAAGTAGATCTTACTAAAGTAGCTCAAGAGCAACTAGTAGATTACATTAATGCTAATTCGATTACTTCTTTACTTGTAAGAAGCGCTACTCAGGTTAGAAAGGATATTATTGACAATTGTCCATCATTAAAAATTATTGGAAGAGGTGGAGTTGGAATGGATAATATTGATGTTGATTATGCGAAGTCAAAAGGTCTTCAAGTAATTAATACCCCAGCAGCATCATCAAAGTCAGTTGCTGAGCTAGTTTTCTCTCATTTATTTAGCTGTGTTAGATTTCTCCATGAATCTAATAGATCAATGCCTCTAGATGGAGATTCTAAGTTTAAAGATTTAAAGAAATCTTATGCTAAAGGAACAGAACTTTCAGGAAAAACACTTGGTATTATTGGTTTTGGAAGAATTGGTCAAGAAGTTGCTAAAATTGGAATTGGAATTGGAATGAATATCATTTTCTTTGACAAACTTAATAATGAAGTTAGCCTAACATTGAACTTTTTTGATGGTCAGAGTAAAACATTTAATCTTTCTTCTTCCTCATATAAGGATTTATTAAAGTTATCAGACTTTATTACTGTTCACATTCCAGCTTCTGATAAATATATAATCGACTCTAATGAATTTTCACAAATGAAAAATGGTGTTGGAATACTTAACTTATCTAGAGGTGGAATACTTAACGAAGAAGAACTTCTTAAAAATATAGAAACTGGAAAGGTCTCTTTTGCTGGTATTGATACATTTGAAAATGAACCTAAGCCAAGTATAAAAATTCTTATGAATTCTAGCATATCTCTAACTCCTCATATTGGAGCAGCTACAAATGAAGCTCAAGATAGAATTGGTGTTGAACTTGCAGATAAAATTAATGAGATTCTAGGATGATGAAAAAACTAAAAGAGAGATGGGGAATAACATCTAACTTTCAAATAGCTATAATTTTTATTGTTTTTGGTATTACTGGAACTACTAGTGCTTATATTTCTGGTCCACTTACAGAATCTATAATTGGTGTTGATAGCAATCTACATCCAATATTAAAGCTGATAATAAGAATTATAATATTGACTCCAATTTACCAGGTACTTCTTCTATTTTTTGGTTTTGTTTTCTTCCAATTTAACTTCTTTTTTAAGTTTGTAAAGAAATTCTTATCCTTCTTTGGTTTTGGATTCTTATTCAGAGATTAAATCACTAAAATTTGATTTAAGTTTTGCAAGTTTTGGGTTAATAACTGCTTGACAATAAGTGTTTTCAGGATTTTTTGTAAAGTAATCATGATGGTATTCTTCAGCAACATAAAAGTCTACAATATTATTCACTTCAGTTACAATCTTATCTTCAAAAATGTTTTCCATTTCGAGATATTGAATAAAATCGACAATTGAAGATCTTTCCTCTGAATTACAAAATATTGCAGACCTATACTGAGAACCTACGTCTGCACCTTGTCTATTTATAGAAGTTGGATCATGAACAACGAAGAAAATACTTAAGATTTGTGAAATATTAATATTTTCATCATATTCAATCTTAACTACCTCAACATGATTTGTGTATCCTTCACAAACCTCTTCATAAGTTGGGTTTGGATTGTCACCACCCATATAACCGGGTGAAATTGAAGAAATACCTTTAACTCTTTTAAATACGGATTCAATACACCAAAAGCAACCTCCTCCTAAATATATGACTCTATTCATTTTCAGATTTTAAACTAAAAGATTAATATTGTAAAAGTATGGAAATCTTATTATCAGCTAAAAATATTTCAAAAACATTTCAAGGAAAAAAAGTTCTTGACAATATAAACATTGAAATAAAAAAATCAGAAGTTGTTGCAATTTCAGGAATGTCTGGTGCAGGAAAGACTACTTTATTAAATATCCTAAGTACACTTGATAAACCTGATATGCAAAATAATTCTTCACTGTTTATAAATAATCAAGATGTTTTTAATTCAGATAACAACAAGCTTTCAATTCTTAGAAATCAAATGATTGGATTTGTTTTTCAATTTCATGAGTTGATACCTGAACTTAATATTTTAGAAAATGTATGCCTTCCAGCTTGGATAAAAAAGGATGATAATGCTGAAATTAAAGCTAAAGAATTGTTAGAATACTTCGGTTTAATTGATTTTCTTCATAAAAAACCTTCAACTCTTTCAGGTGGCGAAAAACAAAGAGTTGCTATTGCTAGGTCTTTAATCAACGAACCTAAAATTATTTTTGCCGATGAACCTACAGGTAATCTTGATTCTAAGAATTCAAAAATCCTTTTTGACTTATTTTTTAAATTAAGAGATGACTACAACTGTTCTGTTGTTATTGTAACACATAATGAAAGTAATGCAAATATTTGCGACAGAAAACTTATGATAGTTGATGGGAAAATTAAAAATTAGTATTCCAGATTTAAAAGATTTTCTAGATGAGAAATCTGTTAAATATGAGTCTAAGTCATTTATTAAAGATGATCCAATTCTTATCCCCCATCAATTTACTAATCAAAAAGATATAGAAGTTTCAGCCTTTTTAACATCAGTTATTTCTTGGGGTAACAGAAAATCAATCATTAACAGTAGTAAAAAAATAATTGATTACATGGATAATTCGCCATATGACTTTATTATAAACCATACCAATAAAGATTTAAATAAAACTAATAGGTCCATTCATAGAACTTTTAATTTAATTGATCTTAATTATTTTATTAGATCCTTAAGAAATATTTATAAAGAATATGGAGGTATTGAAGATATATTATCAAATAAAAATAACGGTGATAACTTACAAGAACGAATCTCCTCATTTAAACACATTTTTTTCTCTTTAGATTACCCTGATCGAACTAGAAAACACCTTCCTTCACCACTCGATGGATCTAGTGCTAAAAGGTTTAATATGTTTCTAAGATGGATGGTAAGAACAAACGAACGAGGAGTAGACTTTGGCTTGTGGACTAAAATAGATAGATCTGAGTTGTCTTTGCCTTTAGATGTACATACTGGCAGAATAGGAAGGGATTTAGGCTTATTAACTAGGAAGCTTAATGACTATAAGTCTGTAAAAGAAATTGATTTAAGATTAAGAGAAATGGATCCTATTGATCCTGTTAAATATGACTATGCTCTTTTTGGACTTGGAGTATATGAAAATTTTTAACTTAAATAATCTCTAAGAATTAAATAAGTTTAGTTAATTTTGTTAAATTCTTTTCTAGATGAGTATACTCATAAAATCCGCAACTTTAGTAGATAGTAAGAGTAATTTAAATTTCAAACAAAAAGACATTTTAGTCAAAGATGGTGTTATTGTTGACATAGCTGATTCTATTGACTCAAAGGCTAAGCTTGTTCTTGATTATGAAAATCTTCATGTTTCAAGAGGTTGGATGGATACTTCAGTAAGTTTTGGAGAACCAGGATATGAAGAAAGAGAAACTATTTCAAATGGTTTAAATACCGCTGCTTCTTCTGGGTTTACATCTATTCTTCTAAATCCAGACTGTAATCCTTTGGTAGATACCCATTCTGCTGTTGAATTTTTAAAGAAAAAATCAACTAAAACTACTACTAAAATTTATCCTGTTGCAAACCTTACATCTAATTCAAACGGTAAAGATTTAGCTAGCCTATATGATATGAAACTTGCTGGAGCTGTTGCATATGGTGATTATAAAAAACCAATAATTGATTCATCAATATTAAAAATTGCATTAGAATACACAAAAACTTTTGGCGGGAGAGTTATTTCTTTTTGTCAGGATCAATTTTTATCACAAAATGGAGTAATAAATGAAAGCATTGTAAGTACTGAACTAGGACTTAAAGGTATTCCTGATATCTCTGAATCAATTAATATTTATAGAGATATTCAAATCTTAAATTATACTAATGGTAAACTTCATATTCCTTATGTTAACACAAAAAGTGGTGTCGAGTTAATTAGAGATGCAAAAAAAAGAAATTTAGACATAACCGCAAGCACTAGTTTACCACACATTATATTCTCAGATAAAAATGTAAAAGATTTTAATACTAACTTTAAGATTAACCCTCCTCTAAGATCTGAAATTGATTGTAAATCAGTAAAAGAAGGTTTAATTGACGGAACAATAGACTTTTTAACCAGCATGCATGAACCTTTAGACTTAGATAACAAAAAAGTTGTATTTGATCTTGCTTCTCCTGGTTCAATTGGTCTCGAATCTGTTTTTGGTAATATGTGTAATAATTTTACACTCGAAAAAACTATTGATATATTGACTAGAAATAAATCAATTTTTGAAATTGAAGATCACCCAATTGAGAAAGGATCTTTTGCAGATTTAACATTATTTAACCCAGATAAATCATATGAATTTTCAAATGAACATATCTTATCTACATCAAAGAATTGTGCTTACTTGGGTAGTAAACTTAAAGGAATTGTATATGGATCAATTAATAATAACAATTCTACATTGAATAGTTTATGGACTTAGATTTTCTAATTAGAAGACCAAATAATGGTCAAAATAAAAAAGGATGTATTTTCTTATTTCACGGTTATGGAAGTAATAAAGAAGATCTTTTTTCACTAGAACAATATCTTCCTAAATCTCATACAATTATTTCTTTAGAAGCTCCATTAAAACTTCCTTTTGGAGGTTTTTCTTGGTTTAACATAGACTACACAGATGTTATAGAAAATAACTTAGATAAGCGTTATAAGGAAATAAATGATAGCATAAAGAACATAATAGATAATATTGATAAGCATATTGAAAATGAGAATTTAAACAAGGATGACATTTCTATTCTTGGATTTAGTCAAGGTGGAAGTATATGTTGGAAACTTGGACTTGATTATAGTTCTAGGTTTAGGAGAATAATTCCCATGAGTTCATTCATACACCCCTCCTATTTAAATAATAAATTAGAATTTTATAAAGATTTGCTTATCTACTCCTCTCATGGTTTGCAGGATGATGTTATTCCACTTGATTTAGTAGAAAATTACATTTTAGAATTATCAAGAAATAATACATTAACTTTTGAAAAATATAATTCGGGACATACTATTAATCAAAGGAACTTATTAAGCCTTATTGAATGGTTAAGTAAAACAAACATTTAATTTATTTCTAAAACTAAACCATCATAAGCTAAGCTTACAGATTCTGGAAGTTTATCACAAACTTCTTTATGAAAACCCATTTTATGACTAATATGAGTGAAATATGTTTTTTTTGGATTAATAGAATTAACAATATCTAAGGCTTCTTCTATATTAAGATGAGATGGATGAGGTTCATATCTTAAAGAATTTATTACAAGAGTATCCAGTTTTTTAAGCTTTTCTAATTCAATTCCTGAAATTGTTTTAACATCAGTTAAGTAGGCAAATTTTCCTATTCTAAAACCTAATACAGGTAATCTTAAATGAAGAGATTCTATTGGTGTAATATTTAAACCAAAAAGATTAAAATCATTCTCTTTATTGATCAGATTAACTTCAAAATCTGGTGCTCCTGGATATTTCTGCTTTGGATCAAAGATATATGCAAATCTTTCATGAAGTGACTCTAAAACCCTTTTATGAAGATAGATAGGGATTTTTCCTTGTCTAAAAAAAAATGGTCTAACATCATCAATTCCAGTGGTATGATCGGCATGTTCATGGGTGAATATTATAGCATCTAATTTCCTACAGTTAGTTCTTAACATTTGCTGTCTAAAGTCAGGGCCACAATCTATAACAAAATTGTAATTATCATATTCTATCAATATTGAAGATCTGAGTCTTTTATCATGTGGGTCCTTGCTAAATGAGACAGGATGGTCACTTCCAATGACAGGTATACCTTGTGAAGTGCCGGTTCCTAAAAAAGTTATATTAAGCACATATAAATCTATGATATTTTATTCTCTTTTATTAAACAATCTTTGTAATTTTACAAAAAAATCGATGAACATAATTCTTCCTGGAGATAAGGATTACGAATCAAGACCTTCAGTACAAAGAAAATCTATCAGAATTAATCTTAATGAGAATATTTACGGAACTTTTGTTGAAATAGGTGCTGGTCAAGAAGTGGCTAGAAACTTTTATCGTGTTGGTGCTGCCTCTGGTACAATTGCTAAATCTATGAGTGCATATGATAAATCTTTTAGTGATAGTATTTATGGAAAAGAAGATAATGGAAGATATGTAACTCAAAATCGTCTCAATAAAATGTTAAATTATGAGATGAATCTTCTTGAAGAGAGAATTTCTAGGGATAAAAATCCAGATAAATTCTTTTTTGTTTATGCAAACACAGTTGCTACTATTGATTTTGCTAAAAAATTTAAAGGTCACGGATGGATGGGAATAAAGTTTCAAACTGATCCTAATGATAAATATTCTGAAATTAAACTTCATATAAGATTTCGTCAAAATGAAGCCAAACTTCAACAAGAAAGTTTGGGAATTATGGGTGTAAACCTTATTTATGGTGCTTTCTACAAACACAATGAGCCTTTAAAATTAATGAAATACTTGACTGATCATCTTGATGATCAATCAATTGAGATTGATACTATTAATTTTAGTGGACCTTTATTTAAAGATGTTGATAATAGATTAATCAGCCTTGAGTTAGTTAGATTAGGTATGACAGATGCCGTAATATTTGATGAAAATGGAACAAATGTTCTTCCAGCACAAGTATTATATAAAAAGAACATTCTAACCCTTAGAGGAAGTTACAGACCAATTACTAAAGTGAATGAAGAAATGTTCAAGAAATCACTTGAAGCATTTTTAAAAGAAAAAAAGGTTAAAGAAGAAAATACTATAGTTGTATTTGAAATTACACTTTCAAACCTAAGGTCTACAGGTGATATTGATGATAGTGACTATCTGGATAGAGCAAAACTATTATGTTCTATGGGCCACAATGTTATGATATCTAATTTTTCAGAGTATTTTAAACTGGTTCAATACCTTACTAATTATACTAAGAAACAATTAGGACTAACTATGGGTGTTAGAAACTTTATTGAGATTTTTGATGAAGAATATTACGACAACCTTAAAGGAGGGATTTTAGAAGCATTTGGTAATATTTTTAAGAATAACATGAAAATATACCTTTATCCTTTATATGATAAGAAAAATGATATTATCATTGACTCAAATAATCTTAAACTTGAAGATAATATGAAAGAATTCTACAAATACTTCAAGGTTAATAATAAAATACGTGATTTAGAATTTAATCAAGAATTCTTAAAAATCTTTTCGAAAGACATCTTAAAACAAATAAAAGAAAATCACCCTGGATGGGAAGATAAAGTCCCTGAAGGTATATCTGATATGATAATTAAGAAAAAAATGTTTGGTTATAAATAATTAATCAATTATCTGATCAGTATGTTCTTTCGTGTTTACCTTATCAATTATTCTTTCAATAATACCTTCTTCGTTTATAATAAACGTAGTTCTTAAAACTCCTTCATACTCGTTACCTCTGAATTTCTTTTTTCCCCAAACACCAAATGCATCAATAAGTTCCCTTGAGTCATCTGCTAAAAGATTGTATTTAAATCCAAATTTATCTGCAAACTTATTCTGTTTATCAACAGTGTCAGGACTTACGCCAATTACTTCATAGCCTTGAGCTGTAAGTTTAGAATAATTGTCATTTAAGTTACAACCTTGAGCTGTACAACCAGGAGTGTTTGCTCTCGGATAAAAGAATAAAACAATTTTTTTTCCTTTGAAATCAGAAAGATTTACAGATTCACCTTTATGTGTTGTTACATTTATATTTGGTATATTATCGCCTATTTTTAACATAATTATTTTTTTCAAAAGTAAGTAAATGAAACTAAATGAAAAAGTTGACTTTCTAATTAATAAATTAGAAGAAATTTATCCTACTCTTGATATTCCTCTTAATCATAAAGATCCTTATACTTTATTGATTGCTGTATTAATGTCAGCACAAAGCACTGATAAAAAAGTTAATCAGATTACCCCTATTCTTTTTAAAAATGCGGATAATCCATATGATATGATAAAGTTGTCTATTGATGAGATAAGAACTATTATTAAACCTGTTGGCTTATCACCAACTAAATCAAAAGGAATATGGAATTTATCTAAAATTTTGATTGATAAATATGATGGAATAGTTCCAGAGGATATAAGTAAATTAGAAGAACTTCCTTCTGTAGGTCATAAAACAGCAAGCGTTGTAGTTTCTCAGGCTTTTGGTCAACCAGCATTCCCTGTTGACACTCACATACATAGGCTTATGTATAGATGGGGGCTTTCTTCTGGAAAGAATGTACAAAAAACAGAACTTGATGCTAAAAGAATATTCCCTAAATCTAAATGGAATGATCTTCATTTGAGAATTATTTTTTATGGAAGAGAATTTTGTCCTGCTCGAGGATGGGATATTAATAATGATATTATAACAAAAACTATTGGCAGGAAGTCTATAATTAATAAACTTATTAAGTAATTTTGCATTTTTAATGACTTAATGAGAGATCTATCCAAAATTGACCCTAAACACAATATCATAATAAAAGGTGCGAAACTTCATAACCTCAAGAATATAGATGTTGTAATTCCAAGGAATAAATTTACTGTAATTACAGGCCTTTCAGGATCTGGTAAATCTTCTCTTGCATATGACACACTTTATGCTGAAGGTCAAAGAAGGTATGTGGAAAGTCTTTCTTCCTATGCTAGGCAGTTTATGGGTAAACTTAATAAACCTAAAGTAGATTACATTAAAGGTATTTCTCCTGCTATTGCAGTTGAGCAAAAAATAAATACATCTAATCCTAGATCTACAGTTGGTACAAAAACAGAGATCTATGACTATTTAAAGTTACTATTCGCAAGAATAGGTAAAACATATTCGCCTAAATCAAATAAAATTGTAAAAAAGGATTCTACATCAGATGTAGTAGATTATGTTGTAAATCAAAAAGAAAAGTCTAAACTATTACTCTTAGCACCTGTTGAATCTTCATCAAAAAAGATATCACAAAAAAAATTAGAGGTACTTAAAAAACAGGGTTTCGTAAGAATATTTAAGGATAATGAAGTTATCAATATTAGTGAAATTGAAAACAAGGAAATAATTGATTTTAAATTAGTAGTGGATAGATTATTAGTAAGTAATAATTCAGAATTTAAATCTAGGGTAGCTGACTCTGTAGAATTATCATTTTATGAAGGAAATGGGATTTGTTCAGTATTTAACATTGAAAACAAGAAAGAGGTTTCTTTTTCAAATAACTATGAAATAGACGGTTTGAAATTTATAGAACCTTCTGTCCATTTATTTAGTTTTAACAACCCTTTTGGAGCATGTAAAAATTGTGATGGATTTGGGGAGACCATAGGAATTGATGAAGAATTAGTAATTCCAAATAAAGGTCTATCTGTTTATGATGATGCTATTGCTCCATGGAGAGGAACTGGTTTAAGAAAATATTACATGAAGCTAATTGATACTGCAGAGCTATTTGATTTTCCTCTTTATAAGCCTTATAATCAACTTTCAAAAGAAGAAGTCAGAGTTCTGTGGGATGGAAATGAACATTTTGGAGGAATCAATAAATTCTTTAAGTATTTAGAAAAGAAAAATTATAAAATTCAAAATAGAGTTCTCCTATCTAGATACAGGGGTAAAACTTTATGTAATGAATGTAAAGGAAGTAGATTAAGACAAGAAGCTTACTTTGTAAAGATTGATAATAAAAACCTACCTGAGATACTATCAATGCCAATTGATAAGCTAAGTAAATTCTTTCAAGAGATAAATCTTAAAAAGAGAGACAAGGACGTTTCAAGTAGAATTTTAAAAGAAGTAAAAAATAGAATAGATTATTTGATGAACGTAGGTTTGAGCTATTTGACATTAAATAGAAAAGCAAACACTCTATCAGGTGGAGAGACACAAAGAATTAACCTAGCTTCATCCTTAGGAAGTAGTTTAGTTGGCTCAACTTATATTCTTGATGAACCATCTATTGGTTTGCATTCAAGAGATAATGATAACTTAATAAAGATTTTAAAAAATCTAAAAGACATTGGTAATACTGTAATAGTTGTTGAACATGATGAAGAAATCATTCTTTCAGCTGATCATATTATTGATATTGGTCCCCAAGCAGGAACCCTAGGTGGTGAAGTTGTAGGTGAAGGTAGTGTAAAAGATTTATTGAAATGTGATACATTAACTTCTAAATATTTAAATAAAATTGAAAGAATTGAATATCCAGATTCAAGAAGGGAGCCAACTTATTTTATTAACGTAAATGGCGCTAAAGAAAATAATCTACAAAATATAACAGTCAAAATTCCACTTGAATGTCTAACTATGATAACAGGCGTTTCAGGAAGTGGTAAATCAACATTAGTGAAAAAAATTATATACCCCGCCCTACTAAATTACTTTAGAGATTATTCTCATAAACCTGGTAAATTCAACGATATATCTGGTAATCTTAGTAAGATTAAATCTGTTCAATTTATTGATCAAAACCCTATTGGTAGGTCATCTAGGTCAAATCCTGTTACATATCTTAAAGTATATGATGATATTCGTAATCTTTATGCTAAAATACCTCAATCAATTTCAAAAGGATTTAAAACAAAGTTCTTCTCTTTTAATACTGATGGAGGAAGGTGTGATGAGTGTAAAGGTGAAGGGGTTGTGAAAATTGAAATGCAATTTATGGCAGATGTTGAATTGGAATGTGATATCTGTAAAGGAAAGAGATTCAAAGATGAAATAACAGCTATTAAATATAATGGAGTAAGCATAGACATGTTACTTAGAATGACTGTAGATGATTCAATACAATTTTTTAGAAAGTATAATCAATCAAAAATTGTAAGTAAACTATTACCACTTCAATCTGTTGGACTTGGATATGTATCACTTGGACAGTCATCCAATACGTTATCTGGAGGAGAAGCTCAAAGAATTAAATTAGCATCATTTATAGGTAAAGGTGATCAAATTGAAAAAACATTTTTCATTTTTGATGAACCCACAACTGGACTTCATTTTCATGATGTTAGGAAACTATTGAACACCTTTGATAAATTAATAAGAATGGGTCATTCTATATTAGTTATTGAACATAATTTAGACATGATATCATGTGCAGATCATATAATTGATCTAGGTCCCGAAGGTGGTGATAAAGGAGGAGAAGTTATTGCTGAAGGGAGTCCTGAAGAAATAATAAAAAACAAAAGATCATACACTGGACAGTACCTTAAAAACAAGATCGCTTAATTACCAGTTTTTATTGAATTTGTCTATAAAGATATTTACATCATCACTTAATCTAAATATATAGGCTGAAAGTGTATATAGTATTAGAATTAAAGTTGATTTTACAGTTATATTAATAAAAGGTTGAAAATCTAATTGAAGATTAGAGAATATTATATATGTAATTCCACTAAGTATTATGATTTTGATAGTATCCTTACTATAAGGATGTATGTTAAATTTAGATTTAACTAGATAGATCTTCAATGAATTCATGATTGCTAAAACTATAAGAGTTGCATAAGCAGCTCCCACAATTCCGTATTCAGATATTAGATAAATATTTAATACCACTGCTAATACTGATGAAAATAGGGAAAACCAAAATGTGTAGTAATAATATTTAGAATTTGAAATTATATTATTAATACACCCTATAGACATTGAATAAAGTTTACCAAAAGAAACAATTATTACAATTGGAATTCCAATTGAGTATCCATCCTGATTTAACATTTCATAAAAATCGTCTAGATTAAGATTAGTTAGAAGGAAAAACAAACTAGCAACTAATACAAGGTTGGTAGAGCTTTTTTTAAGAAGACTTTCTAGTCTTTTGTAATGATTCTTGTTTATAGCATCTGCTACTACAGGACTTAAGATTTGAAACATTGCTCTTCCTGGAATTTCTATTACTGCTGCAATAAATACAGCAACTGAATAGTAAGCAACATTTTCGACTGTTAAAATCGAAGATAACATTGATTTATCTATATCTAGAATTATACTTGATGCTGCGCCCGACAAAAAGATCAACAAACAGTATTTGAAAATTTCTTTAAAATCTTTTTTAAAGTTTAGATTAAGTCTTGGTTTAATAACTATAAATGAATATATAATGATTATTATAAGTCTTAAATAGTATCCATAGATTAGAAATAATACAAAGTTCTCAAAATCCAAAGTACCAATTGAATAAGAAATTAATAGAAATGATATTAGTAATCTAGGATAAAGTTCTTTTAAGAAATTACCAAAAACAGACTTAAGCTTAACCCTTAACCATGAATAGAATACTTCAAACAATGATGTTGAGACTGCTATATATAAGATAACATAGGCATATCTAGATAAACTTTGATCACTTTGAAAAAGGTATTGCCTAATCTGATCATAATAAGCAAAGAAAATGGGTATGAATAACAATACAATTACTAGTGGAATTAAAATTGATAAAGTCAAAAGACCATCTTTTTCAGACTTTTTATTGTACTTAGAGTAATATCTAATAACGGCATGTTGAGTTCCAAAAGAAATAAAAGGTTGCACTAAGTTGGAAATAGCCAACAGAGCGATAATTAGACCTTGGAGTTTACTTCCAAGAAAAGTAGGATATAAATAGAGTGTGTTTACAGCTCCAATAAGAAATGCTACCCCTATACTTATTAGATTTAAAAAAGATTGCCTAACGACTATTCCCATTTATTTTCCTTGTAAAGCATGAATGCTATTAAACTAAAGGTAATTATAATTGTAATTATTCTAATGTTAATTCCAGTTTTTACAATTTTAGGTGAAAAATTGAATTCTATTCTATGTGTTCCTTTTGGAACGACCATTCCCCTTAATAGATAGTTTATATCAAAATAATTTGATTTCTCACCATCTATAAAAACCTCCCATCCTGATGGATAATAAATCTCAGAGAAAACAATTAACTGTTCTGATAATGAGTTATAATTATATGTAATATTAGATGATGAATTTTTGATTTTTTCAATTTTAATCAAATCTTTAGAATTAAAAGATTTAGATAAATCTTTAGGAATTGTGTTTTCAAGCCCAAGTGCTACTTTTCTTATGTCTGTGTCTTTTAATTTACTTAATAGCTCATCTGGATTATCAAGAACTACTAATGAATCTACTGACCATGCATTCCCAAGGGCATCAGGATTTTCATACAATTGGTCTTGATTCTGTTCATCTTTTCCAATCAGATATTTAACATTTAATGAGTTAAATAATTTTTTATTATCATGAAAGTTGAGATAATCATAGTACTCTTGAAATCGCCTAAGCTTAGCTGCATGATATCCATTCAATGAATTATGGAAGTATGCTGAACTTGCATTAGATAATCCCGTATTTAAATTAAAGACTCTATAATCAAGAGTATCTGTGAGTATTTCATTATCAATGTTTGATAATTGATAAGTATTTATAGATTTATCAATAAATAATTCCTTGTCTATATATCTATTATTTATCGTGAACAGATCAACAAATACAATGATAGAAACAAAAATAAAGGTAAAGTTTCTTCCAATTAATCTTGAAAATCTTAGAGTTAAGAATATTATACCACCTATGAATAAAGCACGTAAAATATCTTTATTAAATATATTTTTTCTTTCTTCTATGATTTGATTAAATATTTCCTGACCATATCCATTTAAGTAGTAATCATCATATAAACCAACAAAAGAAAGAGATCCACTAATAACCAAAAGCAAGATTAAAGGAACTGAAAAGATTGCAAAAGATCTTTTTATGTTTTTTAATTCTGAGTCAGCTAAGAATTTATTAAGACCTATAACTGATAGTAAAGGAACTGCAAACTCTAGAATTACTTGAATTGATGATACAGCTCTAAATTTATTGTAGAATGGTATATAATCAATAAAGAAATTAGTTAGCATTGGGAGGTTTTTCCCCCATGATAAAAATAATGACAATAAGAATGAGATTAATAACCACCATTTAAATGGACCTTTTACAACAAACAATGATAAAATAAATAGAAAAACAACAGATGCGCCTATATATGCAGGAGCTTCTAGAATTGGCTGACTTCCCCAATACGTAGGAACTGACTTTATAAATGAATCAGCTTGAGGCTTAGGTACATTATTGTCTATTAGAAATTTATATAAATCAGAATCTTCTCCAAGATCCTCAGAAGAAGCACCTCCTTGAACTCTAGGAGCTATAAGATTTAAACTTTCAAAAACTCCATAACTGTATTGAGTAATATAATCATAATCAAGGCCTGTAGATTTTTCTTTTTCTGTTCCATCTGGATTTAATTTCAACTCACTTTGAGATCTTGTTGAATATTTTGAATAATCATAAGTTGATAAAATATTAGGAGCATTTAGTCCTAATGAGAGTATACCAGCTAGAACAAAGAAACTCATATACTTAATAAAATCTTTTGTGTCATTATTTTTGTATGCATTAACCAGGTAAACTACAAAGTATATCCCGAGCAAAATCAACATATAATAAGTCATTTGATAATGATTGGCTCTTATTTGCAGTGATATAGCTACAAGACTTACTAAGAGACCCGGTAACAACTTATTTTGTTTTAAAAGAAATAAACCTGCTATAACTAATGGTATGTAGGAGATAGCAAGAGCTTTTGTATTATGACCCACCTGAAGTATTATCAGTAAGTATGTTGAAAATGCAAATGCAACAGAACCAAGGACTGCAATTCTCCATGGTATTTTTAACACCATTAGTAAAATATACATTGTTAATAAATAAAGAAAGAGTGTATGCGCTGGTCTTGGAATAAACCTAAATAACATATGAATAGGAGCTAATATATCATAAGCAAACTTCGCTCCGAGTTGAAAAGTTGGCATTCCACCAAACGCATTATCAATCCAGTATATTTCATCAGAAAAGTTATCTCTATTATCGGAGATTTCTCTGGACATTCCCTCGTATTGATTTATGTCAGATTGGTATAATTTTTTACCATCCAACAAGGGACTATAAAAGATCAAGGAAATAATTGCAAACCCAACTGTAGTGTATAGGTGTATTAAAGATTTTTTAATTCTAACTCTATTCATCGATATCCTCATAGTCAATATATTCGCCATATTTTTCGTTAGTTTTTTCCTTCTTTTTAGTTGAGGATTTATCAAAATTTGATTTTTTTTCAGCTGTTTTAAAAATATCTGCAAAAATCATTTTTAGTACCGAAGGAATAAAGTACCTGATAAAGAGATAAATAGCAAGAAATATTAATAAAAGCTTCATATTTTGTGGCTTTACCAAATTTAGTGAAATCTTGAAAAATAACTATTTATTGGTAACTTGTATTTTTAAATGAAAATCAACTCAAATATTACCATAAAGGAAGTTAAAAATAGTGATGAATTAAAACAATTTGTCATGTTTCCTCATGAGCTATATAAAGACTCTAAGTATTGGGTTGCCCCTATTATTAAAGAAGAATTAGAAGTTCTAGACAAAGAGATTAACCCTGTATTTAAAAATGCTTTAGCTCATTATTTTCTTGCTTATATAGATGGTAAAATAGTAGGTCGAATTGCAGCTCTAATCAACTGGGTTGAGGTTAATGATCTTAAAAAGAAAAAAGTAAGATTTGGATGGTTCGACTTTATAGATAACATAGAAGTTTCAAAAGCTCTTCTTGAACAAGTAAAGGAGATTGGGAAGAAAAATAATCTTGAATTCATTGAAGGTCCTGTTGGTTTTTCAAATATGGATAAAGCGGGAATGCTTATTAAGGGATTTGAGAAGAAAAATACTATGATTACTCTTTATAATCATCCATATTATAAAGATCATATGGTTAAGCTTGGGTACAATAAACTTGCTGAATGGGTAGAATATGAGCTTAAGATTGCTAATTATGACGACTCACCTGAAAAAATTAAGAAATTTTCTGATTTAATATTAAACAGATATAAGCTCAAGAAACTAAACTTTACCAAAACTGAACAGATAGTTCCTTATGTAGATCAAATGTTTTATTTATTAGGTAAGACATACGATAAGCTTCAAACTTTTGTTCCTATTCAAGACTATCAAATAGATCATTATAAGAATAGATTTTTAAAATATATCAATCCAGGCTTTATAAAGTGTGTTACAGATGAGAATGACGAACTAGTAGCGTTTGCAATTACAATGCCCTCGTTTTCTAATGCTTTAAAGAAAATCAATGGTAAGGTTGATTTAATTGGTAAGCTAAGACTTTTACATGCTAAGAACTTCAATAACAAAGGATCCCTATATCTTATTGGGGTTAGACCTGATTTTCAAAATAAAGGTGTTATAGCAATTCTATTTAATGAACTTCAAAAGTTTTACAATAAGTTTGGAATAACAGAAGTTGAAACTAATCCGGAATTAATAGAAAATGCAGCTATTCAGCAACTTTGGAAGAATTATGAGAATAATCAACATAAGAATAGAGCTACTTTTACTAAAGAGATTTAATGATGTATAATGAAGGGACTATAATAGCTCTATCATCTGCTCCAGGGTCTGGAGCTATTGCTATTATTAGATTATCTGGAGAAGATGCTATTTCTAAAACAGATTTATTCTTTAAATCTAAATCAGGAAAAAAACTATCGCAATCAAGTGGTTACTCAATAAGTTATGGAGATTTAGTAGATGCTGATGAAATAATTGACGAAGTAGTAATTAGTGTTTACAAAGCGCCTCACTCCTACACTGGTGAAAATATAATTGAAATTTCTTGTCATGGCTCTACCTATATTCAACAAAGAATTCTCACTTTATTTACAGATGCTGGCGTGAGACTTGCATCTCCTGGTGAGTTTACCCTTAGAGCATATCTTAATAATAAAAAGGATCTATCTCAAGCAGAAGCTGTTAGTGACTTAATTGCCTCAGAATCAAAAGAGGCACACAGAGTAGCGATGGAACAAATGAGAGGTGGATATTCAGATGAAATTGAGGTTTTAAGAGAAAAACTAATTCATTTTAAGTCTCTTATTGAGTTGGAACTGGATTTTTCTGAAGAAGATGTAGAGTTTGCCAACAGAAGTGACTTAAAAACACTCCTAGACGAGCTAGATAGTAAATTATCTAGTTTAATTGAATCATTTACCTACGGTAACGTTATAAAAGAAGGAGTTACAGTAACTATTGCTGGAAAACCCAATGCAGGTAAATCATCTCTATTAAATGCCATTGTTAATGATGATAAAGCAATAGTATCTAACATACCAGGAACAACAAGGGATGCAATAGAAGATGTAACCAATATTAACGGTGTTAAATACAGATTTATTGATACTGCAGGGATTCGAGAAACATCAGATGAGATTGAATCTATAGGTGTTGCTAAAGCTAAGAGTAAAATAGGTTCCTCTAGAATACTTATTTATCTATTTGATAGGTCTGATATAGAAGAAAATGAGCTAATTAAAGAGGTGAAATCCTATTTAAGAGATGATCTACAAGTTTATTTAGTAGAAAACAAAATTGATTTGTTAAATAATTCTAATACAGATATTTACAAAGACAATATAAAGTCATTAATTAATGAAGAAAATGTTTCTTTTTATAGAATTTCTGCTCTAGATAGTGTTTTGGTGTCTGGTTTAAAAGAATTGATCTCAAGCAACCTTAAACTATCATCTCAAAGCAATATAATTATCACAAATTCCAGACATCTTGAAGCTTTAAACAATTCATTAAAAGCAATTGAATCTGTAAATAAGGGATTAAAAGAAGGATTATCAGGTGATTTGCTAAGTATTGACCTTAATGATGCAATTATAAACATCTCAATCATTACTGGAAAGATAGATATAGATCAAGATATACTTGGATCAATCTTCTCTAAGTTCTGTATTGG
>ERZ891134.394-NODE-394-length-37372-cov-7.504783_pt1 | contig 37372 bp, 45 predicted proteins | sample MGYA00520888_ERZ891134 | MGnify/ENA primary metagenome ERZ891134 (study PRJEB32303, sample SAMEA104408692) | aquatic metagenome | biome: Brackish water; feature: Coastal; material: water | place: Baltic Sea | collected 2014-10-23 | depth 10 m ... | reverse complement strand
GTAAGTAATGCTAACCTAGAATTATCAGCTAATGGTACTGGTACTATTGAGTTAGGCAACTCTGCAACAGTAAACGGATCTCTTGAAGTAAATCAAATACGAATCGTTGGCAATACAATTTCAACAAATGTAAGTAATGCTAACCTAGAATTATCAGCTAATGGTACTGGTACTATTGAGTTAGATATTCCTACACAAACAACTGTAGGATCTGCTGGAGCAGCGGCGGCAGTGCCTGCAACACCAAGTACATATTTTAAAATAAATGTAGGCGGAACTGATTATGTAGTTCCTGCGTTTGCAGTTAGCTAATTTATAAATTCCAATATCATTCATTGTGTAACATTTACCTAGGTAAATATTGTTATGGAATTAAATTTAACTAGTTTAAAAGATCCTAAACGCCTATTCAAAGAACCAAACTCATCTAATAAATATTACGGTAAAGATAAAGAAGGTGCATTTATTAAGGATGGCGAAGGATCAGATATTTTTACAAAACATGTAATTCAAACTACAGATTGGGATTCAATTGAGTTTGAGTATAAATGGAATAGCTTAGGTCTACGCGGACCTGAACCAGATTATAAAAAACCTAACAGGATTATGTTTGCAGGTGGTAGCCTTTGTGTTGGAACTGGAATTCCTATGCAGAACAGTTTTCCTTTTTTAGTATCTAAAATGCTAAATGCATCATATATTAATGTTGCTGATGTAGATACTATGTCAGACCTAATAAACCCATTGAAACAATTTGTTGATTTTGATCCTCAGTATGTTGTTATCAACGATACAAGATTTATACAAATGTATGGTTGGGCTCTTATAGATATCTACAGAGTAAAAAATGTTGAAAGTAATCAACTGTATAAAAAGATATTCCTTGAATGCGACCAAAACTTTTTATTAATGTTTGAAGCTTATCTAAAAGATTTATTTCCAAATGCTACATTGGTACTAGCGCACTGTGTAAGACGGGCATTTAAAATAGAAATGCCGCCATTTAAATACTTTAAAGTAGTTAGACTAGAAAAAAGCCAAGCAGTTGATCTTGCCAGAGATAATGCCCATCCGGGAATGTTATCACATGAGTTATTTGCAAAAAAAATATTTAATGCTATCAGTGACTAGACATCTATCACATAATCTTTAGAACCGTGTTCTAACAACCATTCAAATCGTTCATCCATAAATCCTGTAGCTTGTAAAGTAATCCGTGGAGTGTATCCCATATTTGAAGCCGCATGTGGCATGTTGGTCCAGTCATATACAACACATTCTCCTGCATCATATCCTTGGTAATAGGTATTTCCGAATTGCCACACATGACCGTAGTCCCATGGGGTTAATGAAATTAACACTCTTCGAAGTTTTAATGGATTTTTGTCAGCACCTGCATCTAACCATCTTTTCCTCCAATGACTCCTAGCATATCTCATTTGTTGATCGATGTGGAATGGAGTTACTTGTCCTAATCGTTGTATATGTACCCGTGACATATGTACATCATACATACCTATTTCTTTAAACATATTAAAGAATGGCTTATATGCAGGATGATCATCAATCTTCCAATCTTCATTACCGTTTTCGTCAAATCCTTTTAGATTACAAATGGTATCATAATACATGCAAGAAACATCATCTCGACCTGACGCTCGCTGAACATCTAATAATTCTCCGTCGTGTAAACTTTGATCTTGTAAAGATTGCGATCTTTTTCTATAATTTCCTATAGTGTGTTCTTGAGATCGTGATAAGGCCCGCTTTATGCCTGAATCCCAATCTCCTTTAAATTTGCAAATCACGTTAAAGGTTTGTTCTTGACTGTCTCCTTTGGGATCAAAGTGCCAGGTAGATCTAAGTTTATTGTGATACCAACGGCTGGGGATCCCATCAACTGTAAACGGATTCATTTCAGCATCAGCATGCCTTTTTAGTTGATCATCTGAATACATATCATCTTGATAATTAGTATCATTAATGTTAACACCCTGTGTGAATTTTGGAATCTCTTTTGGGATTAGATCACTAACTAATTCTCCCGTATCATAATTTTTATTATGAGATTTACTTTCGATAATACTATCTAACTTTGTCATTTCATCTGCATAATTTTTTGCATCTTTATTCATAATATATCCTTTAATTTCATTTATAACCTGCAACGCCAATTGGTCTTTGACAGTGTTCGATGGTGCTTAAAAACCAGTCAAGGGTAGTTGGATCGCTAACATCTATATCAACAATATAATGAACTGTATTGTCTTTGAAACAAAAACTATAATGCACTACAGAAGTATTAACACACACCCATTGCCCGGGACGGAAGTTTTGTATTTCTCTATCTATCACATATGTACATTCTTCTGGATGACTGTGATTAGCAAAGCAATTTAGTCTAACCCACTTTGGCTCCATGTTATTAAAAAAATCTCTATGAGGTGAAAAAAAGCTGCCAGCATTCAAATCCACATGTACAGCTTTTTGATGTTTGCCTTGAATGCCCCAACTATCTGGAGCCCTGCTGTAACGATACACAGTTTTGTTACCTAACATTCCTGTATACCTTTCAGACTCAACTAAATCTGTATGTAACGGCTCTAAAGGAGCATACAGATCTAGTGCAATTACATTTCCAAATTTAGCGTGAATGTCTGTAGCACTTGCCATTAATTTTCCTCACAGTCTGGTAACATCTTTGCAATTTGTTTTAGATTTTTTTCATTTAAGTATAGGCTCATTATAATATGATAGATGTCGTTAGCCATGGCAAAACTTCCATGTGTTTTTCTAGTGTTAAGTATGTATGGAACCCCTGCTTCAAATCTCTCAATTTTACCATCATAGAAAAACATCCAGTCTTTATCTTTAGTTTTATTGAGAGGTATAAAAATTCTGAATTGATCGTTTAGTCTATATGCATCTCTATGAGGCCTAAAAAAACTACCCTTCTGCATTGTAACTGCCCTGCATCTTGCAAGTTCAGTCCATTTGTCGAAAAATAATTTGATACTAGGACACATTTCTAAATTATTATTATAAGGTTGATTTCTTGCATGTTTAATCTCAGGCGGCGCATCTAATCCAAGATCTTCTATAGGACCAGTTAGATTTATAGCAGTTTTGTTATTAGGTCCAGAAATCCAGTCGGACACAGTTTTTAATTCTTCAATAGTCTGCTGTTCAAATTTATAATTCAATTTCACTATATCCCCATATGATGAAAGAATACTATGTAAGCTCATAGGTTCCATTATACGTCTCCTCGATCCTTCATATCTTTATTCATCTTCCAGATATGATGTATTTTCATAATTTGATGATACATTTTAATGATAGTTACAGGACCATCTGACTTGTACCAGGCTGGTACTATACCATGGATGTAACTCTTGAACGCAACAGAAATCAACTTATTGCTTTGTTTAAAACTGTGTCGTAGATGATACCAATAAGACCATTTGGTCTCTTTTAAGTGATCTTTTGAATCTTTAATCATACTGTATTTAAGTACAAATACACTAATCCAGGCACAATAATGAATAACTGTGGTAAAAAATTTAGTATTATTGCTTTTTCGTTCATTCGATATCCTACATATATCCAACCGCAAGCACCTAGTATCTGTATGAAACTATTCCAAGGAGTAATGCCTTGTACGTGCAGGGTCATCGCTAATAGGATAGTAACTGCACTTGCGTATTTTATTACTGTGATATGGTTCATACTGATATTACATTGTTGTAAGTGCTGAATAGTTTAAGTGTAGCATCACTTGCTACACCTGTTACTAAAAGTGTACAGCGTGGACCGTGTCCTGCATTTGCTGTACAGTGTGGTACATTGTACCAATCAAAACTGTATATTTCTCCAGCTCTATAGCCTGTGTGTACAAAGTTACCGTAACTTATAAAGTGTCCAGGTTCCCAATCGTTAAGCATAACCATGAAACGATACACACTATGAGGATCTTGTTTGTTCCATTTTTCAAGTTTGTCTATGTGCAGATTCCATACTTGTCCCGGATGCTGGACATGTATACGACTTTGTATTGATTGTTTATCTCCGCCTGTTAGTGCCAGTGCATCAGTCATACGTTGAAACACAGGTGCTATATTATATTCCAAATTGGTTAATGGCATGTCAGCATCAGCACCACTGCGAACTAGATCGTATTCTTCGCTTTCAATGTCTTTGTTTGTACCATCTATTGGGTTACGATTGCGCCAAGTAATTTCCTTGCTTGTTGCTATTGCATCCAAAAGTTCTCGACTCCAGTCACCTTCAAAACGCCCGGCATAGCGCATTGCATCATATGCCGGGTCATTCTTGAAAGGATTAAAATGATAACTGGTTCTAGGTTTTAGATTGTCCCAGTTACTTTCCATTTACTTAACCAAGTCTGCTTTGTAGATACTCTTTAGTCCTAGTGCTTCTTTATTAAACTTAACTAGATTCTTAAGGGCATCTTCAGTAACAAATGTCATTAGTGTATCACGCATTTGATCACCTTCTTCACCAATAAACCATTCATACTTGCCGTTCTTTGCTTCAATAGCAGCCATTGAGTCTGCATCGTTCTTCATAGCATACATTGCTGCAATCATACGCTTGCGTAGTTTTTCGTTGCCTTTGTTTACCCAAATAGCCTTTTGTAGTCCATCTCGGAAACTTTTAACAAGTTTGTATGCATCATAAAACTCACCACTTGGTGCTACACCCCAACGTGCTTCAAAGATTTGTTCAACTTGATAACCTTTGGGATAGTTAGTGTCATCAACGTGAGTGCCTGTTTTCGGATCTAACAGTCCATGATGGAACCAAAGTTCTGCATTGGCATCTGGCTCAACATGCTTTTGATATGTTGCTGGATTCTCGCGAGTGCCGTTTAGATCACCACGCTTAAATGCAAGACGTCTTTCACTACCACTCATACCTTTTACCCATACTACATTTTCTTTAAAACATGCAATGTATTCATCCACACTCTTGTCTGGACCACACAACATAAGTGTCATAGCAAATGCTTCTGGCACCATGCCTGAACCTGCTGGGAAACGCGGCTTACTCATGTCATCACCAATACGCTTGCCCGCAATGATGTTTAGGTTCATAAGTCCTACACTGTCATATTCAGCATAGTTGTAGTCAACTTGCTCTTGCAAGAAACTTACACCATTACCACCGTGTGTAACAACAATTGTGTTTTCGTCAAAGCGTAGATCATTATGCCAAGCATTGATACCTGGAATATCTCTTGCACCTGGAATCAAACGCAGTGTAATCTTTTCGCCAAGATGTTTTTCAAGTTCTTTTTTTACAATGTCTGCCCATACTGTTGTGCCCTGTCCAGGCTTTTGTGGAACAACCATTGTTACTTCTGCCATTGCTGAAGTAAACATAAACAAGGATGCTACGATCCCTAGTACTAGATTTTTCATTTTTATCTCCTATACAAAATCTATTCTTGCTTTATTAAAAAATATTCCCCATATTGCAGCACTAACTGCTAGTATTAGAAATATCAATGGAAGTGGTTCAAGAAGCAAGTTACTCCAACCATACCCAAAAGTGTTAAACTGAACCCAACTCGCTTCCAATCTAGCACTTAATATGAAGCCGATTAGAAAACTAACACGGCTAAATTTAGTAAACTTTAGCACCATGCCTGCACAACAACATATTGCCAGCATAGCATAATCATTAAACATACCTGTGTACTGTGTGCTTGCCCAAATCAAACTAGCAAGTATAGGCCAAAAGTAATAGCGGAATGGTAAGTTTGTAATGTAAACAGCATATTTAATAAATGCATAACTAATAGGTAGTATGATTAACAAACTCCATAGATAACTGCTAAGTAACACTTCAAAGAATTTTTCATCTTCTAGTACACTTGGAGTACCTAGCTCTAGACCAACATACATTAACAGGCCCATTACAATAACTTCAAATGGTGCACCAGGTATACCAAACAATACTGTAGGAACATAACTGGTTGCTTTTTGTGCATTGTTAGCACCTTCACATCCAATGACACCACGTACATGCCCTTGTCCAACATTTTCACCATCACGTTTGCCTAGTGCAACTGTTTGACTGTATGCAAACCAATCTGCAATAGCACCACCAATGCCCGGGATCAATCCAATGAATCCGCCTATAAAACCTCCGCGCAGTCCATCCCATCTATAACGCCAAGTATCTTTTACTCCTTGTATCAACTGTGACACAATAACACCATTAGTTAGTTTGATCTTTTCTGCTTTCATCCAGTATGCACTTAACAGTTCTGGAAATGCCAGCACACCTGCCATGATAGGAATAATCTGCACACCATCGCCGAGGTATTCCCAACCCATTGTCCAGCGTGGACTTGCAGTGTTTGGATCCATACCAATGTGTCCTACTGCAATGCCTAATATAAGTGCAAGTGCGCCGCGTAGCCAATATTTACTGCTTACAAATATTACACATGTCATTGCAAATATTAAAAAACTAAACATTTCTACAGTTCCAAAATATAGCACAATATTTGTATACCAAGGCAAAAATAAAAACACCAATAGTCCCCAGATCAAACCATTTATCCAACTTGTGCTTATAGCAGCACTAAGGGCGCGAGCTGCTTCACCACGCCTGGACATAGGAAAGCCATCTACCATAGTTGCGGCAGCGCCTCCTGCTCCTGGAATATTCATAACAACACCACAAAAACTATCTCCAATACTACTAGTCACAACAACTGCTGTAGTAAAGACAACTAACATGTAAGGATCTTCAAAGTACCCTACAAAACTGTAGATTGCAATAAGTCCTGTAGTAGCACCTGCTACTGGTATTAAGCCTATAAAAAAGCCGTAAAAGACTCCTAACAGTAGTACAATTATATATGTTTCCATCATCCAGTTCTATCTAATCCTTTTTATTAGCAGGTATAAGTAATTATATGTTAACACGGAAAAAAATTTACAAAGTGACTTTTTTAAAACTTTAACAAATTTATTTATCAAATAAAGGAATTTTTACATGAATAGAAGAATTTTTACGTTAATTACAGAAAATTTAAATGATGCCTTTCATTTAGAGAAATATAATGAAATTAGAAACACATTTGGTAAAAATACTGTAATTAACGAGTTGCCATGGACACCAGCAAGACAAAGCAAGTTTACAGATCATATCGCAGATGAACTACAGTTTGAATCTGATGAAATAGATTTATCAGGCACTATAGAAGAATCAGTCGCAAGATTAGACCGTCAATACATGAGTAGGTTCTTTGGAGAAATATGGCAACCTACGACTGAAAAATATCAATACAGCGGATGGAACTTAGTAGATTTAATAAACAATGCAAATCCTAAAGCAGTACTAGACTTTGGCTGTGGATACAACCCCTTCAAAGACCGTATTACAAATTTAGTAGGTATTGATCCTTACAATAATCAAGCAGATTATATGGTTGATGTTATGGATTTTGCAGTTGAGCCAGAAACATATGATCATATTATTGTGTTTGGTAGTTTAAATTTTGGTGACCTACAAGACATAGAAACACGTTTTGATAAACTTAATCAACTGTTAATGCCTGGAGGTAGAATGTACTTTAGAGCAAATCCAGGTAATCTATGGCCTAAAGGTCCTTATGTAGATATATTTCCATGGACATTCGAAGTAGCGTATAAACTTGCTAAAACGCACGGTTTAAAATTAGAAAAGTTTAAACAAGACAACGGTGATCGTTTGTACTTTGAGATGCATAAAATGGAGCATAAAAATGGATGAATCAAAACTAATTTTCTTTACAGGTGCTCCGGGGTCTAAATGGAGTGCTACTGCACATACACTATCGCATAATAAAATTATGCCTATTAACACAAGCGACTATTCCGAAGATAGAATATATACACACCCTGCTCCACCAGTAAGTCATTTAGGAGCGTATTGGGGGCCAGGATTTGGATGGGGTAACAAATTTCATGAGATTAACAAACTTTCAAAAGATGAAATATTAGAAGAGATTGAAAAACCGTATGCAGATAAAAACTGGGACGAATATAGAATTATTAAGTGTCATCAATTTTCGCTTAACTTAGATTGGATTAAGGAAAACTTTCCTACTTCAAAGATTATGATTGTGTTACGTCCTAACAGAGTTTGCTCCGAAGGTTGGCTAAAGGCTGGCGGTTGGGATATTACATACCCTACTTATCGTCCTTACTACAAAGACGATGCTACATTTAAAAAACTAGCACTAGAAGAGTTGCAAGCAGCTAAAACGTTTATTGACAAGCATGATCTAGAAATGCAAGTAGTTACACATCATTACTGGCGTAAACGCTGGGGTATTAATCGAGACACTGAAGAACTTGAACTATATATGAATAGTTTAGAAAAAACACATGACGGTAGATGGCACTATGATGTTACTATTGCTGAATACAACTTTGAGACGTAACAAACTGTTTAACTTTTTTGTAATGATCATAATTTATTTGTATATCTAATTTATTACAGATATCTTCAAAAAAATTATAATCAAACAATTCATCTACACTATTAATTACAATATCAGTTTCTAAAATATTATCTTTAAAATTTTGTATTTTATTCTCTAACGCTGTTTTTACATTGTCAGCATTGCCGTAATGATCTAAAAACGTGTATGTTTTATTCTTAGAATTTACAAAATAATTTGCACTTGTTTGCATAAACCTATCTACTAACTCATCAATATCTGTCGGTAAAACAACCAAAAATTTTGAATTACTAAAAAAATCATGTGCTTTGTCTAAATCAGAATGTAACGGATAAAGTAAATTATTTGGAAATAATTTTTGTTTCCACTCTACAATATCTTGGTGACTGTGTTTTTTGTAAGTATTTTTTTCGGCCATATCAAGAACAGGTGGAACTGTCTTATCACAAATTCCGTTACCCACTGCACCTTCAAATCTTCTATTAAAATGAAATAATGTAAAATTAGGCCTATCATTATTATAGGGTTCCCAAGGATTGTTGCCATTGCGTTTATAATCATACCAAGCAACATTATCACAACTTGCTATAAGTCTGCCAAGTTGATGAACTTTAGCACCCATAGGAGCAGTTAGTACAATACAATTACTTGCGTCCATAATACCAATAACAACCTTTTTCAAATTTTACAATATCACCTGTTGCAAACCAATCATCGTATGCACAAATTTCACCTCTAACAATTAATTCATTCCATTCAGATATTTTTATATCGCAGAATGCTGTATCACCCATTATAGTATATCCTGGCAAATCATATGCTTCTGCATCTTGTTGCGTATATGTTTTGTTTATTGCCATTGGGCCTATTTCGCTCATTCCCCAGTTAGCAATAAAAGTAGCACCCTTGGCTACAAATCTATTAATACATTCTGCAGGTACTCTATCACTCCCACATGCAATAATTTTATTAGACAAGTCTAAGTTATTCCAGGCTTTAGTTTTTGTAATTGCTAACGCCATACTAGGTGTTAAATGACTATGTGTAAATTCTTTAATACTTCTAACCCACTTGAAAGGATTGAATTGCTCTATATGTACCTCAGCATCTATTTCTATAGCCGGCAATGTTTGTGCAAGCAATCCGCCTGCATGATCTAGTTTGCAAACAGTGTAAATTTTACTTGTGCTTGTAATTTTTTGTACATCACGAGCTGCTTGATTTGCATGTTTAATTTTATCAGGGCTTTGATATATTTGTTTTGCAGGTCCTGTTGTACCGCTAGAACTTATACTAGTCCCGTTTTTTAAAATGTTTTTCAGTTCCATCTGTAATCTTCTTAGCTAGTTTGTATGGCGTAAATGCAAATAAAGGAGGAAATATCGCATGTATTGTACCAGTTACAAACACTAATAGGGCTAGTAAATTAAAGTACATAGCATAATAAAAGTGTTTTAAATAGCCTGTTTTAATTTTTTTAAGATGACTCCATTCAAACATATCTATTCCTAATTTCAAAATACTTTTCTTCGTTTAATTTCCACACACTTTGTTTAGTATAAAATATTTCTTCGTCTCCAATATAATTAACCATACCACCTTTTTCCATTTGTATAAAACTTTTGTGAATTCTATTCATTCTTCCACTTGCATCATTGCTTACATTAGTAGTTATATAGATAGGCGAACCCTCTGCATATTTTATTTGAAAAGGTAACTGATCTGCTACACAATAACTTTGCATTTGATATTTATTTAAACAGTTTATCGGTTTAGTTTGTATCTGAGCTCCTCTAAATAAAGCTCTATAACCGTCCTTAAATTTGTGGCACCCCGACATAGAAATTATCCTATCATTTTCTATTGTGCCGAACCAGGTGCCGTTTTCTAAGCACCAATCCCATTTCATTGCATTCAGGCTTACATTGTTTTTATAACCATTACGATAACATTCGTTGGCAAACGTTAATACATGGTGTATATCAACATTATCTAATTGTCTTGTTTTAATCATTTTGTTGTAAAGATACTCAATCCAATTTTTCGTTTTACGCCTTCATCGAGAAAATTACTAGCACAATGAATTTGTAAACTATCAAAAATAATGCCACTGCCAATTGTCCAAGAAAAATAGTCCTGCACAGATAATCCTTCTAACCATCTATCTTTTAAGTGTGTTAATAATCTTTGACGGATCCAATCAGGCATTCTATTGTTACTTAAATTTTCAACATCACTATATTCTGTTATTGCTGTATTATAGTATGTTTGAGTTTCTTTTTTTCGTCCGTTAAATAATTTTACAGGACCATGATAAAAGTACTGATCAAAAAATACTAATCTTGGAATACCTTTGCCATCAATATAAAGTGGTAATGTAATTGCTTTATAAGATGTAGGATAATCAGTACTGTCATCGTTGTGCAGAACATGCGGTCTTTCTACATCAAAAAAATGTGCAGATCTTACATTAAAATTTCCTATAATAGGCACTAATTTTTCTAATATATCATCAATTATACCCTCTCCAGGTTTTATATATAAAACCTTAGGACCAGTATTCTTTTCTATAACATCCTTACTACTGTTGTAATAGTCTAACAAAAAATCAACCTTTTGTTGATTTAATAAGTTCAAGGCCTGTGTAGGTTTTGAATGATGTTTTTTTATTTCTGCTATCTGTTCGTCAGTTCTCATGTTAAAAATGTTCCTGATTTGTATCGTGCTAACATGTCATTATATGTTTCACCTGCAACCTTAATCCTGAATATAACCCTTTCTGTATCTATTTTTTCTGTACTATGTAAAACTTTACCGTCAAAAACTGTTGGGTGTTTCATGCTGTAGTCTAAAGTATATATCTTTTTAGTTGTAGTACTACGATCTGTATCTGAACCTTCCCAAAAAGTTAAAGGCGAAAAGTTTTCTCTCGGGAGTAATGGAAGCATTATTGTGTATTCTAAATTTCTATCTAAATGTGTATTAAATTTGAAATTTGGTTCATTAATTTGAAAACTTACATCATTATTACTAGGAGCTGTTAAAAAATTAAATTTTGAAATAATCTCTTGAACTTCTGCATACTCAGGCATTTCTTTGCCTTCATACATAGGACTATACACTGCGAGTAATCTGCCATCATATCCGTCTACTAATTTTTGTCTTTTGTGTGTATTTCCTTTCAAAGCATACTTATACTCATTCCATTCTAATGCACAATGACGCATTTTTAAATATAGTTCTGTAAGAGCTTCTATGTCGTATGTAATTTCTTCAAATACAATATGATGTTTACCTATCAATTTCTTCTCCTATTAAATTTACTATAGCGTCATCTAAAATTTTATATGTTTGATTTCTTTGCTTATCATAAATTTTAGTTTTTCTTTTAAATTCTTTTAGAAGAAAATTATTTTTGCTTTCTGTCTTTACTTGTGTTAGATACTTTATCAAACGCTTGTTATTATTTTTTGATATAGCAATATCCAATAAACTATTGGGCAAATTTTTAACGTTTAATTCACTTTGTTTATAGGGCTTTATATAACATTCGATATTTAAGTTATTGTGGTATCCTATGCCTTTTAAGTATTTTTCAATGTTAGGTATATCAAATAAATTATAAATGTTTAGCAATGTAGAAATGTTAATCTTAAAAGTGTCACTAGCACACTCTATTAATTTGTGTAAGTTATTATCTATGTCGCTCCATTTACCTGGATACCTTATGTATTCATAAACATTTTTATAACCGTCGATGCTAATGTTCAGGTGGCACTCTTTAAAACTTAATAATTTATTAATAGTTTTTTTATCTAAATTTATACCATTGGTAGTAATTTTAATAATTAATCCTTTGTCATAATTATTTTCAATACACCAATCAAGTAATCTTATAAAATATTTTTGATAAAAAGGTTCGCCTCCTGTAGTTTTAAACTCTCTAAGACCATTCTGAATTAATTTTTTACAATACTCTAATTTTTCTTCTTCTTTATGATTATACTTTGTGATGCTAACATTATGTATTCTATCTTCTTTAGGAATGTCTTTTAGTAAACTTGCTATTAAACTACTACTAAAAGGGCCGCACATCCTACAGGCTAAATTGCAAGTATTATTAAATTTTATATCAGCGGTTAATACTGTGTTAGGTTCTTTAGTATAATCAATATCTTTATAAATTTGTAAATAATTTAATCTACTACTTCCTAAACCTATATCTTCTTTTGCATAGCAGACATTACAAACTTTAGGACGTATTCCTTTCCTCATCAAATTGCGTGTTTCAATATGATTTGTTGACTGTATTCCGTCTTTTATACTACTATTTTTCCATTCTCCTAAGTCATTGCGTTGGTCAACACGACAACAGGGCATAACAGTAGATGTAACACTAGAACAAAAATGATTCCACAAAAGAGGACATGCAGTTTCCATTAAAGTTTCCTTTTTGGTATTTTACTATCTGCACTTGATACACAACTTTTAGTAATACATGTCTTAGGTGTCTTAAATAGTTCAAAACCTGTTTCTATGTTGCCAAGGGGTGCATCATGACATGAATAGCTTCTTTTTACCGAACCGTCAGGCTCCCGTATTATTATTCCGCTGTAACCGGCGTTACATGCCCATCCTTCAAAATTGTTGAAATTAAAGGCATTAAAGCGTTCTGCTTGGTCCATATACCATTTTTTACCTTTAGAGTCTTTTAGCTCTACTTGCATATGCCAAGGAACACTTGCATCAGGTTTGTCCATTCCTACTGGAACTTCAAACTTTGCTTTAGGACGGCCAGACCATTTACGTTTGCTTTCAGTGTATGCACGTTGTGGCATTCCGTTATATAAACGTTTTAGATCTTCCGATTTATATCCTTCAACAATTTTAGAAGCAGTGGGATCGGACTGTGGTTTTAGTGTAACATTAATACCTTGTTCGTGGAAGAACAAAGCATTTTCCCAATCTCTTTCAAACCATTCAGGAACCATAACCATATTAATTGTAACTTGTACATCATGTTCTTGACACAGGATAAGTTTATCTGCAAAATCCTGCATCTTTTCCTTTGTGTTTAAGTGTTCTGTATGTAAACTTGCTGTAATACTTGCTCTATGAAACGGTTTAACTTTCTCAATGTAATCTTTAAACCATCGCATATTGCGACTACAGTTTGATGTCATATGAACACTAGTGTAATTAGTATTCCCAACATCATTAGCGAGATGGTTGAGTATGTCCAAGTAACCAGGGTGAAAGGTAGGCTCACCACCGCTAAGAGAAAAATGAAAACTATTAAAGCCATTTCCACGGGCTTGCTCCTTTATACTATCTATTGTTTTGAGACATAAGTCTGTAGGTCTATGATCTTTGCGGTCGCTTCTTGCGTAGGGCCAGCAGTAGCTGCATTTGTAGTTGCAGAATCTTCCAAGCAACCAACTGACAGTAAACAAGTCTCTATATAAGAGTGTCCTTTGTCCGACGCTAACAATGTCGTCAAACGGGATTTTTGAAAAGTCATAATTACTCCATTTTAAGTCTTCATTCATATATAAATTATAACACCTTTTTGCCTATTTGTCAAACATGTCTTGTCATACTCATTAACTTTATGACATTTTCCCATGTTTTAGGAACGTTAACTACACAGTGTATACTGCCATTTTCCCAACTGTGTGTTCTGTGTGTCTTACGTGTGTCAACATAATATGCCCTATTCTGTTTTATAGGCCAACGCCTTCCGTCCATTTCCCATTCATATGTCTCATTATCAACCTGTGGGCCAATAAAAACAACAATTCTAAAAGTATCTCTAGTCAACATAGGCCAATCCTTATGCGGTGGAAACCAGCCGCCGGCATTGACTTTAACTAGCATAGTCCTACCTAATGGTTGAAAATAATCTAACAATGGGTGTAAACAAGTTAAGTCTTTATATAATTGAGTAGGAGTAGTAAATTCTGTTTCACTTAATCTACGTCCTATTCTTTTTCTAGCTTCAGGCATACTCAAACTATCACTAGGACTATCGCCCTTTAATCCCATTAGCAATAATCCTTCTCTATCATTACTGATGCCTTCTCTCCTTAAATAAGGCACCCATTTGTCATTGTAAGGTTTTATTTCGGTGTTAAATTTTCCGGGATCAACAAGGAAATTTAAAGGTTCGAAAACTCCTAGTGCTTGTAGTTGCAATTCGCACTTAATATCATCTGGAGAGGGTTCATACTCTCCAGGGCTTCGTAACCATTTTCGGTGGTAATTACCTTGATGGCGCCTATTTATTTGCGGCGTAAGATTAAGTTCATTTCCATCTTTATCAAAATTTTTTAAGTCTTTATCCATTTGATTTCCATTCTATCATATCTTTAACTAGATGATAATGCTCCCAATCTTTAATTTTAGGAACTTTTAAATCTGTATTGTCAGTACATCTCCATTTACTGCAACGTATAGGTTCAATAGGTAAATCAATACTACCTTTATCGTATATGTTTCCACGCTTACCGCCCACGTGACAGCTACCAATGTATATATCTCCAGGAGGTGTAACTTTCAAATGTTTAAGTCCTGCCCAACATAACCAGCCTTCGTAGTTATTTTTCTTATCGTAATTCAATTCGTTGTAATGATAATCTTCGTCAACATAATCACCATTGTTGTCTTGAAACCAAAACTTTAACTTTCTTTTATCTGGATCTGCTGTGCTTTTGTAAATTTGTTTAATTGCGCCTTGTTCGTTATCTCCGTAATAACTAGCCTCATTAGTTTCAATTTTTGTTACTTGTTTTTTATCGGTTATTTGATTTGGATCTTTTTTGTCTTTAAATGCAAATTTCTCCTCAGGTTGCATACCTTTTCCCTTATCTTTACCCGGAGGTCTAATATATCTATGTTCTATATTTGTTATGCCTGCTTGTCTATATGCTCGATCCATGCGTTCTACATTATCAAGCTGTCCGCTTTCAACCATAAATCTTAATATAAGAGTTTTTTTTGGTTCGCCCGGATCTAGATTTTCATTTAATTCTTGACGGTATTTGTCAAGTTCAATAAATTTTTCAATGTATTCATCTATGCGGTGTTCCATAAATTCAAAATGAAAACTTTGTGTGATTCCGTCAACTAGATCAAATAAGTCCTTATGATATTTTAATGTGCGTGAGCCGTTAGTAGTTACACTAATGTACTTACGGCCTTTCTCTCTAATATATGCACACAGATCTAAAAACTTAGGATTTAATGTTGGTTCACCTCCCGTGAGGCTCCATAAAACATTGTCTCCTTCTTTTTCGTATATTAAGTCTACTAATTTTTTCATGTTCTCTAAAGGAACATGAGGGCTAGTATAGTCGTGTAGATAGTCTACACAGTAACTACATGCAAAATTACAACGTTTGCCTATATACCAATCTACACTAAATGCCCCAGTGGGATTAAATTTAAAATAACTTGCTACAGGGTTCAATGTGGTTCCTAATCATTATATACGTATATAAATATATTTATGACATCACAAACACTGTGTCCAATGGTCTGGAATCATCAATTTATTGACGGTACTGGAAGAGTGAAACCTTGCTGTAGGTATCAAGGATCTATTGGCCAAATAAAACAAGACCTCAATGAAACTTTTAATAGCAATCTTATGCAAGACTTACGTGTACAGATGCTTCAAGGTAATCGTCCACAAGGGTGTGATCGTTGTTGGCAAGAAGAAGACAGCGGAAAGAAAAGCCTGCGACAAAGATATGCACAACATAAAAAATTAGGTAGTGTAAATTTAAATAATCCTAAAATAGAATGGCTAGAGCTTGCAATATCTAACGATTGTAATTTAATGTGCAGAATGTGCGATAGCAAATATAGTCACAAGTTGTTTGACGAAGAATTAGAGTATTATGGTAAGTCACAAGCAAAAACCAAACGCACAAGTATGCCAATCGAAAGTGTGTTTCCGTATGTTCCTACACTAAAACATTTAAAAATTACAGGCGGCGAGCCTTTGATTACGCCCGATCACTGGAGATTGTTAGACTATATTATTGAACAGGGACATGCACATCATATCTATCTTAATTATAGTACAAACAACACTGTATATCCTAAACAACACATTGTAGATCGCTGGAAAGAATTTGAATACATAGAGCTTGCTATTAGTTTAGATAGCATAGTGGCGCAAGAAAATGAATATCTAAGGCACGGAACAAAGCACAACGAAGCACTTGTTAATATCCAAAAATTTATTGAATTACAAAATGAAATAAATCTAACTGTTATTGCTAGGCCAACTATCACAATACTAAATGTGTATAACTTACCCGAAACTCTTGAATGGTTAGATGAAAAAAATATAAGGCATAATGCAACACATCTAACACATCCGACACATTTAAGTTTGACTGTGCTTCCAGACACTGCTAAAAAGTTAATAACAGAAAAGTTTGATAACTACAAATTTAAAAATGACACTACTCGTAAAAGTTGTGAGTATATTAAAAACTATATGTTGTCAGAAGATCAAAGTCATTTGTTAGCAGAATTTAAAAGACACACTGACTTTTTAGATCGCTCACGTAATCAAAATTTTAAAAACACATACCCTTATTACAACCTCTAATTTTATAATATCAATTATTTCCATAGTTATTCCAAGGGTCAAAATTGTAAACGCCTTCTATAGGAGTATCGTGGGGGTGTACTAATACATAGACAGTTGGATCAAGATGATCAATCCATCCTCCGTGTTCTTTAATATAATGTTGAACTAGTAAGCTATAACTTCCGTCTGTGTATTCTACGCCGGGCTTATAGCTGTTGCTACTAAATTTTACTCTGTTACCATGTTTAAGTATTTCAATTGCCATATTTTCTGCTTGTCTTTCTCTTGCTATAGTTATAGCACCAAATAGATCATATTGCAAGTTTAGTTTTTCACTTAAACTGCTTAATGCAATATTGTCTCTAGGATGACATGCGCCTCCGTCACCCATTCCTGCTCTCATATATGCACTGCTTGTAATGCGTTGGGTGCTTTTTGCTAATGCATCTGTTACAACATCTACGTTTATATTTCCTTGTTTAACAGCAATATCCTGTATCATGTTAACAAGTGCAATCTTAGTGCTTATAAATGTGTTATAGAAAACTTTAATGCATTCGCACTCATCCCATGTACCTATAATATATCTCGGAAAGTTATCCATTACAGTTTCGTAAAATTCTCTAAGCTCTCTAGCATCTCCTGTTTCACTACCATCTTCTGTACCGATCATAACCATTTCAGGATTGACCATGTCCCATGCTACCGTACCCATTGCAATCAAGTATGGATTATATATAAATCTTGTATTGGTAATTATAGGTACAAATTGTTGTCTTATAGTTCCTGGAAGAACTGTTGATATAAGAACAAGCAATTGATTTCTACTCATATGTTTATTTGCTTCAACTAGGACTTCTTTTACTATGCTATAGTCAAAGTCTTTGTTTGGCAAATGGCTAGTAGGAGCACTTCCATCATACTCTGGATCGTGGGGAGTAGGAACAGCAACAAACACAATGTCTGCTCCTGATATTGCTCCTTTTATTGTAGGAAATTGAAAAACATTTTTAGTAATTTTTTTGTCTATGTCGTATCCGTGTACAACATGTCCTTTGTTTGCAATTACTTCTGCACAGGGTAATCCTAATTTTCCTAATCCTAAAAACGTTACATTCATTTGTCTTCCTTAATAATACTATACAAGTATTCTGCCCATAATTTATGTGATTCTTTTGTAGGGTGCTTGCTCGACTTTTGTCTGTGATACTTGCTATTACTTAAAAACTTTCTTAAACTTTCAACTTTGTCATATTGTGTTAACACCTCACGTTTCCATTTTTTTAAGTATTTTTTAAATAATTGTTCTTTATTCTTTAATGCATGATTTGTCATAAATCCTGTAACATTAATATCGTTAATATCAATATCAATAGTCTCATTTTCGTAGTTTATTTCAACCCAAGATTTGTACTTTAATTTACTAAAACTTTGTGTAAAATTTCTAGTTATGTAAAGATTTGGTAGGTTTAAATTATTCAACTGTTCTATAATGTAGGTTTCAGAAATTTCTAACATATCATCTAATGTGCTACAGTTTTCAAAGTATGTTGGATCAATATTATTAAGCTCTCTTCCAGTTTCAGTTAAAACTACTACATAATAAATTTTTTCATAACTTTCTTGTATATGTTTATTATTAACAATAGTTTTCAATCTCTCTAAAATATAAAAATTAGATTCTCCGGGTATACCGTAATTTAACCAATCAGCACCTAACAGTGTACTAAGATGATTTCCAAAGCAATACTGTTTTCTATCGTTGTAGCAATGCTTAGATTCAAACAACACATCTTCGTGCATGTGCTGTGTAGATTCAAGCAACGGCGACAACGAATCTCCCCAAGTCCAGCTATCGCCTATACAGACTAATAAGTGCTTGTTATCTTCTAGTTTTTCAATCTTATCAAAGTCTTGGTAATACGGTACCTGCATAAGTATATTTATTAGGAGTTCTCAATGATTGACATTAGACGTGAAAAAATGTTTCCAGATGATGTATTTGTAATGGATCATCTTGTACCTAACATTAACTATAAGCATGATACAAAGAAGATAAAAAAAGTATACGAAAAAAAATTAAGAAAAGCTCGTAAAAGTGGACTTTACAAAAATTATGTTTTTTATTCTGCTACCGACGGGTGGCATGATATATTTGATAGTTTTTTGAACAGTAATGACATTATTGCTATCACAGGCAACTATAAACATTCGACCAAATGGCGCTGGTTCCCTCATTGGCAAGTAGTTGTAGATGCAACAGATCCTTTACCTACAACTAAAGAAATTCCAGACTTTAGATGGCAATATTGGGTACGTAGACCTAGACCTCATAGAATAGAACTTCTACAACAAATTGCAAAGCTCAATATCTCTGGAGGCGATATAATTTTTCCTACACACTTAGTTGAACCAAGCGGGCTTACATTTCCGCCGACTCAAGAGTTATTTTCAGATAAAAAATTATATAAGAAAATTAGTAAGCAATTTAATCCTCCTATTGATATTGCAAAAGGAAAAAATGGAGCATATGTTGCTAGTTATGAAGCTAGGCAAGATAGGGCTATAGACGTTGTGGCTGAAACAATGTGTAATAGTAACGGAGGAATTTTCCTTAGCGAAAAAACTTTTAAAGCTCTTAGAGCAGGACAGTTATTTTTTATACTTGGTCAGAAAGGAAGTATTAAAGAGTTACAAGATTATGGATACAAAGTTTTTGACAAATGGCTGGATCACAGTTATGATTGTGAAGATGATACAGGTAAACGGGCAGAAATGATTGCAAGTGAATTAAAAAGAATATCGCAGCTAAACAATAACGAATTTAATCGTATGTGGCATGACACTTACGAAGATAGATTGCATAATCAATTATATAAAAATTATAAACTAGACTATTGGAAAAAATATCTAAAAAGTTTCTTTTAGCACAACCATTGTTTGTAAAAGGGTTCACGCTCTAGTATAGACATTCTGCCAGCAAGTGATATACTTAAAAACCATCTATTAGCTATTGGCTTAGACTTGTTCTCGTTTATGCCATCATAATGTATGCCACCGTGTGGCATACTAGTGTCAGTCAAATAAGGAATATCTGGCTCTACAACATGTGTCTCAAAAAATTTATCATTATAACAATGAAACATTGGCATGCCTGGGTATCTTTGATTCTCCCAAGTTTTAATTTCCTGCTTTTGATGGAACCCTGCTTTTTCATTTAAATAAGGTTTTAGCTTTTTAAAAAATTTTTCTTTTCTCAGTACATATACTTTATGAATTGCCGGGTCTGCAATTACAGGGATTTGCAGAGCAACTTTTCTTCCACGGTCTATATGCGTATGAGGCAAATAAGCGTTTGTAATTAAATTCATTGATACTGTGAGATCTACATTCCTATGTATGTCTTCAGGAATATATTTTGTTATGTATTTTGCTTCTTTGGCATCTACATCTGAGCTAAAATGTAGGTCACTCATAGGATTATTCCATTCTAGCTTGGAATACTTTTCATACATTTCGTGTGAAAAGTCTATTACTTCTTTTGGAGGGTTTGGCAATCTTAGATAATTTTTTTCTTGCATTGTTTAAATTTGTATTCTATCCAGGCACAGCTCGCTAATATTTATACTTTTAGGCTGTTCAATAAGCCATTTAATCACGCCAGCAACATATGTAGGCTCTAGTTTAGGCGTGTCAGGCATCTTATCGTCTTGTTTGGGTGTATGCATATTGCCTGGAGCAATATAAGTTGTTTTCCAATTAGGCGGAGAGTCACTGCTCACTGCTTGACTTAACTGTCTCATGTATGCTCTTAACGCCCTTTTTTCAACAGGGTAAATCCATTTACTTCCTTTTACTGGAGTATCTGCACTAGAACCTAATGCAATCAAATATCCACTGTGGTTATGTTGGGACCATTGTTTTGCTATAGATTCTGCAAGTAGTGTTTGTTTGAATTCGCCTAATGCACTTACAAGTAGCACAACATCATGTTCTAAGCTCATTAAAGCTACATTATCACGTACTTCATGTTTGCCTAAATTGTAGCCGGAGCTTCTACTTAAAAATGTTGCATTAGGGTATATACTGAATAAGCTCTTTGCTAATCCATAATCTTTGTTTCCTACTATAAGCATTCAAATATTTCCTCTAATATTGGTAAGTGTTTTTTATAACTTATATTTCTTATACTGTCAGATTTAAGTAAATTAGTCTTACATTTCTGTAACATTCTATAATCTGTATCTTTGCTGTAAATATAGTTTTCAATCATCGGTATTTGATCTGATTTTAGGCAGTCTGTATTTTCTATTTGTTTTAATTTTTTTATAGCAAGTTTTTTATATTTTTCGGGTAGTGTAGTTATGTTAAAATAATCAGGTCCATGCAAAATATTTGTAAATCTTAAAATATAATTATTTGTATTACAAAAGTGTATAAGCTCGTCTAAATAAAATATATTTAACACACTGATTGTAGGTGCAAAATGCGTTTCCCAAGTTGGACAACTTTTTACAAAAAGTTTTATATTTTTTTCAATTTGTTGCCAATTACTAGGATATCTTATATATTCTGCACGTATTCCTATTCCGTCTATACTTGGCATCATTAATCCTTTCGGAAAATAAGAAAGCAAATTAATAAACTTAGGATTTCCTGTTTGAAAATTACTATTAAATTCTATTGTAATGTCTTCATTTAATTTATTATCTATTAAAGATTGTAAGAATTTTAGAACTCCTTTTACAACACTAGGTTCGCCTCCTGTAAAATATACTCTAGACCCTGGCTGGATTGTTTCTAATAAATGTTCTAAATCATTATCATTGTATGGTGTGGTAAGATTTTTATCTTTAGCCCAATTATACACATGCTTATAGTGATCCATATTATCTGTTGACTGTTCAACTTCTGTTTTAATAAGGCTACTACTTTTAGGATTACAGGTTATACAACCTAAATTACATTTGTTACTAAGACGTAAATCAATTAAATCATAACCTATATTTTTTAAATGCTGATTATCTAAGCTGTCTTTTTTGTATTTTGCTTTATAATTTGCAACTTCGCGCAGGCGTTTACTATTTCCGTTTGCCTTTTCATTTTTTTCACAATCCCAGCATCCAAGAGGAAATTTATCATTTAAAAAGTCCTCCTCAAGAGATTTCCATAATTTACTTGAACGATATTCTCCAATTGGTCCTATAAAGCTGTGTAGTTGGTCAAATCTACAACAAGGTCTATATCCTCCAGAAGGATCTGTTGCTATGCCATTATATATTAACGGACACATTTTAGACATATCTACCAAAGCCCCAATATCTTTCTTGGCAAAACCAACAGCCAGTTTCACAGTGCTTTGAAAAATTACTAGTAAATTCTTCGCAACTTCTAGTTAGCGGAAAAAGTGTATCCATAACATCAAACGTATTATATAATTCAGCAACACCTTTTTTATCTATATTAATTAAAGGTCTATAAACTCTATTATCTAAAACTTGTTGTCTATGCTGTCCCGGAGATCTATCATCTGCTGGGCCTTTAAGCCCGAATGTATTTACAATATCTTTGGGCGGATCTCGGGTAATTCCTACATAATGACATTCAATTATATTATTTTCATACAATGACTCAACTAAATCTTGTTGTGTTGATGCGTAGGTGTCTGGAGTATAATTTCTTGCGGTTTGGTGCTGTTCAAAAATATCACCAAATACTTCTTTACAATGTGTTACTACTTGCTTGGCAAACTGTTCTTGGTAATCTTTACCTTCGTGATTAACTGTTATAGGAATTATTTTTGCACCAGTGTTATTCTCTGTAACATACTTAGACAACATATATAAAACTATGGCGCTGTCGGCCCCTCCTGAAATTTTTATTCCAATTTTAGTTTTCTTAGTATCAAAGATAATATCTTGTTGTGTATTTTTTACTATCATAGGTTTACTCTCTTTGTGTTTTTTCCGTATCCGCTACTAAATTCAAATTTGTTTCCGCAAGTCCTTCCACATGTATATATTCGTTTGTACTTGTTGCTTTGATTATTCCAGGATCTATCTAGATACGTAGCAAAGAATTCATGTTCTAAAACCTTCCAGCCGTGCTTACGCATGTCGTTAAAATCATCTCCGTATAGTTTATACAGATTATCAAAACTTTTTCTTTGTGGATTATTGGGGCCAAAGTATGCAGGAGCACCCATCCAAGTACACGGCCAAAGTTTCATCTCCATATCAATAAACACACTTTGTTCTTGTTTATATTTGCATACAATAGGAGTTTGTTGTATATACTCGTCAAAACTATTATGCGTATTTTGTATTTTTTGCATATCTTTTTGATTGTGATTATTTTTTTTATCTTTAATTACAGTGCCTTTTTTAGTTGCAATTTCTTTTTGTTGTTGTTCTGCAAATCTTCCAGTATATTTTGCATTAAACTGTTTGAATCCCATGTCGGTTGCTATACGTCTTGCTTGGTCAATTTGATGATAGTTATGTTTAAATTCAATAAAATACCATCGTGCATTACCGCCGGCATCTATAAATGCTTTTGCGTTTTCCATTATTTTTTTAAAATTACTGTTTACTCTATAAAGATGATTTGTATCTGCTAATCCATCTATGCTGAAATTTATTGTAATACGATTGCTTTTTTGTGCTAGATCTCTCCACCATTCTTTTGATCTTGCACTACCGTTGACAGCCATTTTAAATTCTTTCACGCCCTTACTTAAACTATAATCTATGCTATCATCTAATGTAGGACTACTAAGGCTGTCGCCAAAGTTCCCGCAATGGAATAATTTAATTGTGTCAGGCTCAAACGGTTCTAGTATAATTTTATAATCGTCTATTGTTGTATCACTAATTGGCATGTAAGGATTTAATTCTGTTTGACTGCCGTGAAATCTTGCACACTGAGGACACGCAAGTTGGCACCTGCTAGTATGGTCCATTTGTATGGTTTTAATCTCACTTAGATTCAGAAACAACTTCGGTATCCTTTAAAAGTTCATATAGCTCAGGTATATATTTTTCAATACTGTGTCCACGTATTTTATCTAACTTCCTAGTTGCATACCAAAACTGCCCTAGGTGTTCACTAAAATCTTTAGCATACATATAATCAACATATTGGTCTAACAACCCCACAGCATCTCGTCTACTAGCTTCTTTACGTGCTTCTGTAAAATTACTTTCATCTATTATTTTTAACAGTCTTGGTTTGTAATCTTCGTATTTTTGTTTGATATGATCTTTTGCCCAACCTGGTAGCATACGTATATTATAAAACTTAGGGCCGTGCAAAGGGTGCGGTGTAATTATAGGACGCCATTCATCATCATTTACTTTAGGTATTTTATTAAGCAATATCCATTCCATAAACTCAGGAAAGTGTAATACATTAAACACATTGATAGTAGCTGCAATCCATACTTTAAAGTTTCCTTCAGCTTTGCTTACTTTTAACAAATTTTCATGTATTTTATCAAACCTACTCGGCGGGCGCATATAGTATTGTAAGTCTCCTACTCCGTCAATACTAGCACCAATGTTTACCTGCTTAAAATGTTTCCAAATATCCCAAGCACGTTGTGGTATATTTGTCATGTTAGTATTATATTCTACAATAATATTTTTTGCACAATCTTGGTCAACACATTTTTGTAGGAATTCATAATGTCTATCAATCATTAAAGGTTCGCCACCTACTATATATAACTTGCGTATCTGATCAATGTTGTTATCCATTTGTACCCAGTAATGGTCGCTTTCGTGCCAATCATATAAATTTGTTTCAGGCTCGTATTTTCCTTTTGCATTTTTAATAAGTTTAACTTTGCCGTGACTGTCTTTATAACTATCGCCCCATAGTTTAACTTGATCTTCATACCACATACTACTGTCAGTAGGTCCACACATTCTACATTTTAAATTACATAAGTTACCAAAACGCACATCATAAAAACTACAATTTATTTCGTCTTCTTCTATTGTGCCATCGGCTGCTGTTTTAGATAATAAATCTTCCCAACTAAATTCGCCACGTTCTATCCAAATTTTGTTTTCGTAATCAATACGGGCGTTCATTCCCGATTCCATTTCTGTTTGGCAACGAACGCACTCAGGGTGCCATTTGCCTTCCATCATATACTTGCGTATTTCTTTTGATAATTCACTGTTACGTACCTTCTTAAGGTCAGCTGTGCGGGCGTTATATTCTTTTCCGTCCTCATCACGTAATATACCACCTGTTGGTCCGTGCTGTGCTTGACAGCAAACACGAATGTCTCCATTTGCTCTAAGGCTTTGGCTCATCCATGGAACAGGACATAATGTTTTTAAGTTACTCATTTAAGTACTCCAAGTGCGGGAATGTTTTCCAGTAATCTACGTTTCTTAATTCATTTAATTTTAAATAATAATCACGGGCTTTTTTATTTAAGTCGTCGTCAATTCGAGTTTTAGCGGATAGGGCTTTTATCAAACCTTGTATAGTTTTAGTTTCTCTTTTTTTGTGTTTGCTAGTATTACATAACCAACTATTTTTTAAAAACTCTTCTAGATCAGCAATTTCTTTTTCTCTATATTCTATAGGTACAAGTTCGTGACGCATCCATTCTTTACCACGTACACTTGTAAATCCTAAATGAAAGCGTTCGTTATTAGTACGATTACACATATTATCAAAATATTCGAGCATAGGTACTAGTCCTACACAATTAAGAGCTTGTAAACAAGTTTGTGTTACCATATCCCATTCACTGTGTAAATTATTCGAATTTTCAATGCTAGTTATAACACTATCCCAATCGGTGTGATAACGTATTAGTTCGTCTTTTTCTTGTCCAGCATCAATACTAAAACGTAGTAGGCCGCCTTTAAAATGATTTAATAGATCTACTATTTCATCTGTTATTAATGTTGCATTAGTGCTTATATCGAGACTAATATTTTTTGCATAATCTGTTTTAGCAATACTCCAAATGAAGTCAATACTGTGTCTATCAGCAAATACTTCTCCGCCCCTAAACTCCATATATAATACATGTTCAAGGTTAGTCATTATTTGTTCTTTAAAAAATTTGCTTTGACTTAAATATTCTTCGCCTGAACGTTTGGCAATGTCTAAACTACCTTGCATCTGTCCAGTCATTTTATTGCCCCATTTATTGTACTCTTTGTACATCATACTACTAAGATTAGGTGAACACATAACACAACTTAGATTACATTTAGTGCTAAGTCTTACTTCCCACCATTGTGGCATAACATCAACATAGCCATTTGCATCATAATACTTTTGTAAATGCGGTTTTACACGTTCTAAAAATCTTTTATTCTTGCCAGTACGCTTACTTCCAAATCCGCTATTTTCCATTCTGTAGCAAAATTCACAATTACTAAGTTTTTCTCCGTTGAGCATTTTCATACGGAAGTCTTTCATAAAAGGACCATTCCATAAGTCTTCTATCTTGTCTTTGCTTAAATTATATACATCAGTGTCGCTAGAATAAGTATCAGAAGTAATTTCGTCTAAAGTCATCTTCTTAGGAATGCCATAGTCAATACCTTCAATACTGCAACACACTCTAGCATCACCTTTTCCTCTAGTGTTTAATTGTACAAAAGGAACAATACAAAAATGTTCGTCTTTTATTTTCACAATATATCCTTTAGTATAGGAAATACTTGCGGAAATTTTTCTGTCCATCCTCTGCGTTCGTTAACCAAATTTAGGTATTCTTTTGTTTCCGGCAGCCTAGCACTCCAGTCTTCTGAATTCATAAACTTAATAATACCTTTGAAACGTTTTATCCCATATGGTGCATTTAGCCATTGTTCTTTAGTAATGCCTGCTTCTTCTACACCAGTAAACAGTTGCCAATTTTCTTCCATCCACGGAAAAAATTCATTTTCGTATTTGTCTGTAATCTCTTTTTTGATATGGGCGGGAAGTACTTTTACATTTAGTTGTGGTGGCCAATATGCAAAATGCATGTTAATACCGCCGGCACCTAATGGCCATTTGTTTAATTTTTTAAAGCCTTGTTCAACTTTCCATTTTACAAACTCGGGCAAGTATGCAACATTAAGTGCCATAATAGTAGTTGCTGTTGTAACTTCTACTTGCGGTGCTGTATTATCTAGCATGTGGAACACACGTTCTTGATGTTCCCAAGTGCTAGGATAACGTATATAATCGTTTTGTTCACCGTAGGCATCTATACTGTAATGGAAACGCACACGCTTAAACTGTGCCCATAGGTCAAATAAATCATCTCGCCATTCTACAGCATTTGAATTGTATCGTAGTTCCATATTCTTAGCATGGCCGCGTTTGATACATTCTTCAAGCAATTCATAGTGTTCGTCAATAATTAAACTTTCACCACCTGCGAAATACAACTGATACATGTGCGGAATTTGATCCATAAGGTCATTCCAAAACCTAGGATTGTTTTTATGCCAATTGTAACTTGCTCCGTCATTACGACCTTTGTTTGTCCATTGACTTGTATTAGCAAGTTTTTCATTTTTCATTTGAGGAGTAATTGCTTTCCAGTCTTTGATCCAACCTGTTGAGTCATGTGGTGAACACATAACACACGCTAATTGGCACTTACTTCCTAATCTAAGGTCTATATAGCGTATCTTAGGAGGAATACTACCATCTACCTTAGTTTCATCTACCAACTGCTGTAGGTCGTATCTACGACCCCAATATTCGGTTTCCCAGTTTCTTTTACTAAGATGACCTTGTTCTTCTTCTTTGTAACATTTTAAACAACTAGCAGGCTTTTCTCCACGCAACATCATTTTACGAACGTTACGCATATATCCACTATTCCATGCTTCTTCTAATGTTGTATGATTAAAGTTAGCAGGGACGCCGTCATCATTTTTTACAATGCCAACTTCTCCGCCACCTATTTTTTTATTTGAATCTGGATCTTGTACACTGCTTGCGTTTGATGTACAACAAGTACGCATCTTTCCGTCTGGTCTACTGCTAAGATGCATCCATGGTAATGCACAAAATGTTTCTGATGGTAATATTTTATTGCTCATACTGTACTTATTTAAACTGCTCTGCAAAAGGATCGAACTCGGATCCACACTTTGTTGCACAGACTTTTAACTTACCATCTCCACAACTTGGCTTTGCCCAACTTTCTTGTATACGATCAAATATTCCAGTATCGAAAACTTTACCTAAACCGTTACGAGCATCTAATGCTTTTTTATCTACAAAGTTCCATATCTGTTCTACTTTAGGATCTTTATGCCACCACTTGTACATACGTCCAGCTGTCCAACAACAGGGTAGTGCTAGTCCTTCTGCTGTGATAAACAAACTGTTTTCTTTTTTAACTTTACAAATGATAGGAGCCGCATCATAATATGCGTCCATGCTACCGTATTTCTTGAGGATAGTTTCTTGCTTGGTAAGTGCTTTGTTTTGATACTTTGCATCTGGCTTTTTAAGCTCGGCTGTATCTTTGCCTTTGCGGTCTTTGGCTTGGTGTTTTTCTTTTTTGTTTGTATTTGCATCTACGAATCTTCCTGTTTTCTTTTTCATAAACTTTTCACACCCCCACTTGTTAGCAAGTGCTTCTGCTTCGTCAACTTGGTGCTGGTTATGTTCAAATATTAAGTAGTCCCAACGAGCTCTGCCTCCTGCATTTATAAATGCTTGCATGTTGCGTTCTACATTGTCCCAAACAACACCTTGACGATATATATGGTTAGTATCGCGTAAACCATCAACGCTAAAAATAACAGCCCCCATGCGGCCAAAAGTTGTTGCCAAATCTTTCCACCATTCTTCATTCTTTGCGCCTCCATTTGTATTCATGCTTAACCACATGTTAGGATTATGTTGTCTAAAGTATTTGAATATTTCTAGTGTGTCTCGAGCAACAATAGGATCTCCTAGATTACCACACATATACATTGTATCTAATTGTTGTATAAAGGAGGCAGTGAATATGTCTTTGCAGTCTTTTAGTGACAATTCGTCTAAATTGATGTGGGGATTAATACCTTCACCGTTCATATTACGATCACACATAGGACATGCTGCTTGACAGTTTTGTGTGACTTCAAGATGAATTGTTTTTATATCTTCAAGTGAGTACATCTTCTCTCCACTTAGGTATTCTTATATCAGGAATACAATCACAATATTCGTTTTCACATATTATGCTTTCCATTTTTTTAATTTTTTTATCTTTAATATTTCCTAAAAGATGTTTTTTAGCTGTGCTGCATTGTGCTCCATAAACATTCCCGTCGTGCCAAACTATTAATCTTTTACTTCCTGCCTTGCATCTCCAACCTTTAAATTTATTTTGTTTGTTAGTGATGAGTGTGTTTGCATAGGTAACTGGATAATGCTTATCATCTATTAAAAAATGTGTTGATACATCTAATCTCTTGTGTTTATTTTTTGCGTACCTAAAGTTTTTTATAAAATCTAAATCGCCTTCGTCATAGGAAATTACTTCACCGTTAGTCCACCAATTTGTAATGGGTTTGACCATAACATTAATGCTTACATTAGATTCTACTATTTTGTTAATCATATCTTTTGCTTCGGGTATTTTATCTTTATCAAATAGTATTAATGCAGTTGTTACACATTTTTCTGCACATAACCTAGAAACTTCGATAATATGTTCTGGTGTTGCAAATTCTAAATGTACACTTATTGATACTCTCTTAATATCAGTTTCATCTAAAAACTTTTTCCACCAACGTAATGTTCTACTGCCGTTAGTAACAATTTCTGTCATCCAGCTCTTATCTAATCCATTAATAAAATTTGATAATCCAGGCCAAAGTGTAGGTTCACCGCCACTGAGTACAAGTAACTTTTTGTTAGAATTAATATCAGTATGAACAAAATTCCAAAATTCTAAAGACTCTTCTACATCTGGAAATCCGCTAGTTCTATCATAATGCATAGGATGGCAATATGCACACTTGTAATTACACACATCACTTAATACCCATTCAGCATTCAGTGTTTCAGGTCGATCATTAGTAACTTTTTTCATTGTCTTTCCACTTAGGTATTCTTATGTCTGGTAAGCATGTGCAATACTTAGTATTACAAATTACAGGATCATTAGGAATATGATAATTATCATCATATATGTTTCCTATATTCATAGATTTTGCAGTGCTACACTGTGCAAGACTTATATCTCCGTTGTGCCAGATAACTACCCTAGTCTTACCTAATGCACATTTCCAACCTTTAAAATTATGTCTGTTTTGAGATACCAATTCGAGCCCATAGGAATAATTTTTCTTCTTACCATCAACAATCAAGTGTGTAGGAATTCCTTGTGCAATGTTAATCTTAGAGGTATAATGTTTAAATGATTTTATAAATTGTTTTTGCTCGTCAGTATATTCTTGTGATAATCCGTCTAATCCTCTAATAGGTTTTACAAATATACTACACTCTAATTCTTTAAATTTGTCTGCATAGTCTTGAATAAGGTGAAAGTTTTTTTGATCAGCCATTAAAAGCAAGGTTAAATTAGTACGCTTGTGTAATAGTTTTCCTACATTAAAAATATGTTCTAAATTTGCAAATTCTAAATGTGTACTAATTGCAACCCTTGCAAGATTATCATAATTATCTAATAGTTTGGTCCACCATTTCAGTGTTCTAGATCCGTTAGTTGTTAACTGTGTATAATAATTCTTATCTAGTTCATTTAAAAACGGGATTAGTTTTGGCCATACGGTAGGTTCACCTCCTGTAAGGTTAAGTAACTTCGGACCTGGTTGTACTTCTTTATGTAAATAATCAAAAAACTCTAACGCTTTATAATAATCAGGTTGCCCTGAACTTCCGCCGTATAGATCCTCCTGACAGTAACTACATTTGTAATTACAAACATTACTTACTACCCATTCAATATTCATACCATCTGGGTTATCAGGAAATATACTTTTCATTCAGATACTAACTTTATCTCTTTGCCAGGTCCTGCACGACTTGGCAAATCGCCATACTGTTCTATGTACCAATTGATTACAGCTATATACCAATTTTGACTATTATGATGGGCTTGTTTATTAAATTGATGTATGTTATTATTAGTCGCTTGTATAGTGCTTAGTGCTCTTGCACTTTCTACTTGCAATTCTCTTAGTGTTAGTTTATTTAATTCCAATTAACATAAACCTTGTGTACTTAGTCAATTCTAATTCGCCTCTATATAAAATATCACTCATAGGTGTTGACGTTATAAATTCTTCAATACTACTAACGCAATTGACATGTTCTTCGACTTCAAAAAAGTTATTACTTTGCAAGACTATCATTTTGCCTTGAGGTATTTTCGCATACCATTTATCAAAATTTTCTATGTGTTCGCAACTTGTGTTAATAATAGTATCAGGACGATCTATAATATCATAACTCATTCTATTGTTTGCTTTGCTCCATGTAGTCCAAGTATGCTCATTATAATCTATATCCATAATGTCTTTTGTAACTGCCTTAAATTTCCAATCTTGCAATACTTGCGGCTTGTTTATAGTATCTGCAACATCTAAACAACTTTCGTCTATGTCAAAGCTACGCATTTTTTCAATACTTAAACGGCTTTGAAATAACATAGCGGCAAGTGTAGCATACCATCCTGCACACAAATAAACTGTGCCTAAAGGAATACCTAATTTTTCTAACTCCTTTACTAACCAACGTTTGCTTTTTAGTTGTCCCCAACTAAGTGCATCTGTAAGATCAGCATTATAATTATCTACAGCATTACGCAAATTGTTAAACATAGGATTATCTGTTAATACTAACATTCGACCGTAGATATCTTTGTCATCTTGCCAATCAATATTGTGCATCAAATTGCTCCTTTAACCAATTAAAATTGTTTATCAACTGAAGATCAGCGCCGTTAGAAATCCCGTACTCCCTGCCAGCAACAGCACCTTTAATAGCGTATTCGCCGAAGGGAGCATCTCTTCCCATTGTTGTCCATATTTTAAGTCTTTCATTTGTTTCATCCTCGTTTTGTCTATCAATTGTTTTACTACTTAATTTTGCACATTCTCTAAATGCACTACGCCATGTACTAAATTCATCTACATTAAATGCAGTAGTATTACTAACTTCATCCATAAGCAAAAATTTATTGCTAATACTAGTAGTCATGTCTGGTTTACTAGTATCCATATTAATAGTTGCATGTTTCGGAAATAATTTTATTCCTCCGTATCCATATACTAGTCCATTAATAGGATTTTTACTTCTCCATACATGCACAGCATCTCTATCAATCTTTGGCGGAATATAACTAAAATTAAAATTATCTACAATATGTGCATCTGCATCAACAATATAAAACATTCTAGTACAGGCTTTTTTTGCTGCTTCAATATGAGCTTGATGTATTCCTTTCACGCCATTCGTGCGTTTTGCATAGGGAAAATTATCTTTTAATATTTTCCAATTTTTATCTGCTTCAACTTCATTGTAACTTATAAATGCTATATCATACATCTGGTGCATATGCCTTTTGTAGCATTTTTAATTCAGGAACAACATCATAAAACTGTTCTTTTCTTACACTATCTACTTTTGCTGTCATTGTTACAAACCGATGTGCAGCCTTAGGATTATGATCTTTTGATAGCTCAGATAGTATCTGGGTAAAATGCTCTCTAATATCTGTGTTATACTTTTTATTAAAACTGCCTATAAATTTTATAAGACGTTTCTTAGTCTTGTTTTTAAATTTATCTGGTAGTATAGTTATATTATAATGTAATGGCATTTCTATCAAATTAAGGAAAAAGTTTTGATAATGTCTTTCACTGTTAATAACACCAATGTCTACTAGATGTGTTATTATTTCAGGAAGTCTGAATACGTTCCAAGCACCTACTGTTATGCCAGGTTTTATTAATGTGTTATCTAAGGTTGTTAATCTTTTTAAGTTATTTTCTACTCTACTCCAAACAGTTCCAGAACGTATAAGTTCTGCTCTATGACCTATTTCATCTATGCTGGGCCATATTTCTAACTTGTCAGCATTCCAATTCTTCCAGTAATCAAATACATCTTTATTTTTGTATGTAAATGTAGTGCAATTTGTATTATAACATATCTTTACATCATGTCTTTTGTTTTTATCTAACAGCTCAAGTATTTGCCAATGCTCGTCCATCATCAACGGCTCGCCTCCAGCAAAATAAATCTTTTCAACTACACCAATTTGTTCAGTAAGAAAATCAAAATTATTTGCATCATCGACAGAATCAATGTTCCATACTTTGTCTTGATCTGAAATTAGTCCTAATTTTTTTGCATCTGGTACCCAAGCACTGCTGTACCTTGGTCCACAACTTCTACATTTAAGATTACACAAGTTGCTAAATCTAAAATCCCAGTAAAGTAAATTCATTTCTGAAACATGGCCAGTTTCGTCAGTAATTTCTGGAATACGCTCAAGTACTTGGGGGAATGCTTTATTATTATGTATACGTCCGCTTAGTCCTGTGACACTTTCTTTGTTAAAACAAGTACTACATATTTTAGGCTGTTCCCCATTAATCATTTGTAAACGAAGTGATTTCATATTTTCACTGTTCCAAATTTCTTCAATAGAATCTGTATTTAGGTCACCTGCAAAATAATTATGTGTAGATGTCAAACAACAAGGAACAACTTTTCCATTAGGTTCAAAATTTAAATGCATCCACGGTATTGCACATATTGTATCTTTTTTCATTCTGGATCAATCACAAACTGTTGCTGAGGGTTACGACTAGGGTTTTGATACACTGACTTAAAAAACTTGCTTTGTTCTGCATCCAACGGATCTGTTGCTATTGGTACTCCAAGCTCGTGTTTTAGTGTTTCTCCTAGTCCCATAATTTCATATGCCAACTTATCTTCAGCTATTTCACTATAATTCTTTTTCCATATATCATTTAGGTATTCGAAGTCACGAACATTTACATAATCCCAATCAGTACACATAGTTTTATACAATCCTTCTCTTGCTCCGTAGATTGCCCAGTTACCGTTTTTTACATCTGCACCTACCATGAGCCATATCCATAGTCTATGTAAGTTTTTCCAATGGCCTTTAAGAAAATCTTCTTGTGTAGGTTTTACACCTTGATCAAGTGCCATCTTAACACCTTCTCGGAAACCTGCTCTCCAGGCCTGTTGCGGGGTTTCATTATTGTACACGTTACTATAACAACTGTTCTGTTGTATGTACTTTAAATCCCAGCAAAAGTCTACTTGAGCTTGTAAGTTATTTGGATCAGCATTTTCATGTGTACGCATATTTAATACATATTGTTTAGGCCAAAATTTAAGTCCACCGTTGCCGTACATAAGTCCATTAATAATATTTTTGCCACACCAGCTAATTACACTGTGTTCCAAATCGGCATGTTGTTCAAAATCTATTTCTTGCAATATAAATGCTGGATTAATTTGATTATCACCGTCAACAGTAATAAATCTATCTGTTTCGCTTAATTCTGCACAGGCTTTGTGTGCAGCATCTGAACCTTCTACACCATGCACACGCTTTGCCCACGGAACTTTTGTAAGTAAATCTGCATAATTCTTTTCAGCATTAGGCTCATCATATGACAGGTAGATAATATCGTAATCAATAATCTTCAATTTATTCTCCATTATATACATGTTCTATATGACTATTATGTGTTAGAATATAAAAATCTTCGTCAGTAATGTTTGTACTTATCACCAATTGTTGTTGTGTGGCAAATTCTTTTAGATTAATTTGGAAACTATCTAGCAAAACAAATCTATTACTACTTTTTACAATATAATATTCTTTTATATAATCTGTTCCGCTAATAAGTTCATTGCAGGTTTCTTTATCTATAAAATTATTTGCAACAAGACTTGATTTATTTTTTATAAATTGTATACTGTTTTCTTGTTGAGTAGATGTTTTAGATATTGTTGTATAAGGATGTTTGTAGTCCGACGGAGGTTGATAATCTATAGGAACAATATGGAAAGTTCCTTTTACTCTAACATCTTCTTGCAGTTTGTATTCATTAAAATTTAATTCTCCTGTCAGAAACTTTTGTACATCCTCGTAAGATTTGATTATATAATTTTCATTAGAGTTGTTTAGTTCGTTGGTGATGCCTAAAATATGTTTGCTGTCTATGTCAAAATATATGTAAAACATTATACTCTTTCCTCTAACCATTTTAACACATCATTTGTCAAAAATTCGTCTTCTACATAATGTAAAATCCCTGATTGTTTGTAACCATTTATAATAACAGTATTATCTAAATCTACAGGAAGAATATCGGTCCAGTTTGTAGGTGTAGAAGTTAAATTTTGCACATAAGGTTTCATATGTGTAAAAGACAGTAAGCTATCGTTATGCAACGTGTCTCCTTGATTGTCTAATATTTTTAAAGCTATTGCTGCACAAACATCAACACTACACCAATCTTGAAATTTGTTAGGTGCGTACTTTTTATAAAAAATTTTCCAGTGCCTCATTATTAAATCCAACAATACAAAAAATGCATGGGTGTTATTACACTTTGAAAATTGATACATTCCTGTATATACATTAGGCAAGTTATTAGCGTCAAATGTTTTTCTATAATATCTATTTGTTATTAATTCATTTCTATATGTTTTTACATTACTAGTAAAAACAAGATCGTGATAATGAGTCCAAATATAATCAATATTTTCAAGCACTAGCATATCTACATCAAAAACTATTGTATTTCTATATGGAGTTACATGGTAAACTTTCCAACGATTTTCAATCTTCCAGTTATTGTAGGACATATCACTCCATGGTATTGGAATAATTTTATCAAATACATTGTACGGCACATCATCATCTGTAACTAAACTTATGTTTGTACTAGGAGAGTATGCAAGTATACTTAATGCTAATGCATATGCCTGTTTTACATAATTTGTATCAGCATTATTTTGTGCTACTAAACAAACACCGTTACTCATTTGTAAACTCCTTGTCTATAAAAGAGTTCAAACTAAATTTATTCATTACATGCGTTGTAGCATCTTTTATTTTTACAGCAGTATAATCATTGTCTTTATGCGTTAATAGTTTAATTGTATTATCGTTTACATCTAATAGAATATCTCTATCAGAAGAAACCCACATATCACTAGGAATAGCACTTGGCCAGCTGCAATCTTCTACAAATCCTCGCATTGTATGAATTGCTATACTGAAGGCATAATCATTCCTGAACTGTCTTTGTGTAATCCTATAAATTAATCTATAATAATTATAATTTTCTTTGATATGTTGAACAAAATTAAATATTGTTTCAGATGTTTTACTTTTTGTAAAATATAATATAGTTGCCCAATACATAGGTATTGTAGTATCGCTTATTCTATCTAAATCAGGATGTAATTTATTTTGATTGACTAGATTATAATCCTTTGCAATCATAAAATCATCAGGAAAATCAAAACACTTTAAAAGTTTGTCGTTACTAATTAATAAATCTGTATCGATAACAAGTGTTTTATCAAAAATGGAAAGATCAAAAGCACTGTCACGTGCGCCATTTTTCCATTTTAATTTATAATTAGTATGTATACCGTCATAAAATTTTTTACTTGTGCTTTTTGGAGAAGGTGAAAATGTAACTTCATCAATATATTTTGTATAAAAAGGATATGTATCCTGTATGTAGTCAACAGAATTCGTTATCAATTGTACCGGAAGTCCTAGATATGTTTTTACTCGCTTTGCACAATATATCGCTTGTTTTATATAATCTATATCTGAATTATTAAAAGCAAATAATACTACTCCTTTTGTCATATATTAATTAAACCTTCAACAGATCGATTCTTTTTTATATCATCATAGTCTTTAGCATATTTCCTACTTGCAAAGAGATACACACCTACGACATCTCTCATAAATTCTTCAGGATTGTCGATTGTTACCGGAGTTTCATTATCATCTAAGATAACTATCTGTTCTTGATCAGTTTCTATAAGCACAGACAATAAATTTATTAACTGTGTGGATGCAGTAAACTTATGTCCGTAAGCATAATGAATGAGATTATCTTTATATTGTTTGAGGAAAATACGCTTTTGATTATTTTGTGTTTCTAAAAAATTAGAAAATTCTAGAGCTTTTTCTAGTCGTTCGTCCATAGGATCTCCTTGTGTATACTGTTATAGTATATACTAAAACTACTAGTTTGTCAAGT
>ERZ891134.391-NODE-391-length-37479-cov-8.559668_pt1 | contig 37479 bp, 29 predicted proteins | sample MGYA00520888_ERZ891134 | MGnify/ENA primary metagenome ERZ891134 (study PRJEB32303, sample SAMEA104408692) | aquatic metagenome | biome: Brackish water; feature: Coastal; material: water | place: Baltic Sea | collected 2014-10-23 | depth 10 m ... | reverse complement strand
ATCATCTGCAATATCAAAGTTAGCATCTAAGTTATAGTATCCACCTGTTCCATTTAGATATTCGAATTGTGAAAGACTTTCACCACATCCAGGTACTTGTAGTAGGGTAGTAAATGCCACACTAGTCCATTCACTAGTAGATCCATCACCACATATTGCTCTTACCCAAAAATAGTAAGCTGATAATGTATTTAAATCAACAATAGATACATTTGGTTCGCTTAATGATTCTACTGCACCTGTTGGTGGGTAATATTGAGATGTAGAAAGTACATACTCCCATGAAACTGCTTCACCAGCATCACCAGCATCCCATGATACATCTGCACCTGCAGTAGTTACATCAGTCACAGTAAGATTAGTTGGAGCACTACATAATAACTCTGTAATACTTAAATCATAAGGAAAATTTGGAGGTGTTGTACTCCCAGATACTACAAAATAATATGTAGATCCTTCTATAACGCTTAATTCCAAAGAAAATGAAGCTGGATTACTACCCCCAATATTTTTTGTCGCAATCCAACAATTAACACCAACATCCTCAGCATTCTCATAGACAAAAATACTAGCATAATAAGCTGTTGGAGTTAAATTAATATCTAAGTTCATAGTTGACGCGGCTGTATATGAGTATACTACATCGTATCCATCAAGGTATTGTCCGGGATCATATTGTTCGTTACCCCAATCACATTCGATTCCACTATTATTATAATCATTTCCATAATTATTTGTATCAGCAGTAGTTGAATAAGGAATACTTTCTATAATAATAGGATCGTATGCAGTATTACCAGTACCAGTAGATAGAGTTATCCACGGATCTGGAGAACCTATAAAGGCAGAGACGCTATCACCACAATTAGATTGCATTGCAAAGTAATAAGTTGTGTTATAAGCTAAGCCAGTAAGTGTTTGAGGGAAAGAATCAAACTCGTAAACAGTAGCTGTTCCATCTCCAGGTGTAAATGTAGTCTCGCTATATTCAAGAGTATATCCAATAGCATCATCTGAATTTGTTCCATCAAAAACAACACCATCTGGGGTCATATTCCATGAAGTTATTGCTGGAGGATAACAAGATGGAGGAGTACAATTGGCTGTAACATCAGCAACTTCTGAGTGAAATCCAGATGCAAGCTCAATACCAGCTAAATCAAGAATTGACCAAGAAACTTCAGTTGTCCATTGACCAGTAGTCCAATTTGAAAGTGTAATTGAAGAACCTTCAGTTACATTAAATAATAAATTTTCAGTAGTTGGTGTACTAGTTACGCCTTGATCAGCAGCAGTTGCAGCTTCAACAACCACAACACCATCGACAAGAATATCAACAGTTGAGCCGTTCCATCCATCTCCATAAGAATCGTTCATCACAAAGGTATGATCACATTGAGAATATGAAAAAACAAATGAAAATAAAGCTATTAATAATAAGTAATTTTTTTTCATAACAATAAATTTTAGATTAATTTTTTTGCTAAAATAAAAAAAATATTAAGTGAGAAACTAACACAAATAAACTATTTATATAAGTTATGAAGCAATTGATCATTTTAAAACCTTCAGGAACTTCATTAAAGGTTCCTACTTGGTTTATTTCGTTTAATAATGCATCCTCAAATAAGTGACCGTAATTATCTTTTAGTTCTTGTATCATTTGTTTCTATGATTAAAATAACATCTGGATTAATTTCTTTGATTATTTTAATTTATAACTAACCTTAAACGCTATATGACGTTTAATTTTTTTCCAACTTTGATAAAAGCATTTATTGCTTTGTTTAAATGCTCTTTTGTGTGAGCGGCTGATAATTGTACTCTAATTCTAGCTTTATCTTTTGGAACTACTGGGTAGAAAAATCCAATTACGTAAATACCTTCATCTAGTAATAGATTTGCCATATCTTGAGAGAGTTTCGCGTCATAAAGCATAACTGGAACAATAGCCGCATCAGCTCCAACAAGATCAAATCCAGCTTTTTCCATTTCTTTTCTAAAATAATTAGTGTTTTCTTCGAGTTTATCTCTTAGAGTTGTGTCTTTGGAAATCATTTCAAAGACTTTTAAAGAAGCGCCAACAATTGTTGGTGCTAAAGAGTTTGAGAATAAATAAGGTCTAGATCTTTGTCTTAGAATCTCTATAATTTCCTTCTTACCTGTAGTATATCCACCCATAGCGCCACCTAAAGCTTTACCTAGAGTTCCTGTAATTATATCAACTCTACCTAACACACCTTTTAGTTCCATAGTACCTCTACCTGTTTTACCAATAAAACCTGAAGCATGACATTCATCTACCATAACTAAAGCATCATATTTATCGGCTAAGTCACATATTTTATCTAATTGAGCTACAATGCCATCCATAGAAAACACTCCGTCAGTCACAATAATTTTAAATCTGTGATTTTGTTTATTAGCTTCAATTAATTGTTTTTCTAAATCTACCATATCATTGTTAGCATACCTATATCTTGAGGCTTTACATAATCGAACACCATCAATAATTGACGCATGATTTAGGGAGTCTGAAATAATTGCATCTTCTTTGTTTAATAACGGTTCAAATAGTCCGCCATTTGCATCAAAAGCTGCTGCGTATAATATAGTGTCTTCACAGTGAAAAAATTCAGCAATTATATTCTCTAATTTTTTATGAATATCTTGAGTTCCACAAATAAATCTTACTGAAGACATTCCAAATCCATGAGAATCTAGTGTGTCTTTTGCTGCTTTTACTACTTCCGTGTTATTTGATAGTCCTAAATAATTATTAGCACAAAAATTAATCACTTCTTCACCTGTAGAAACTTTAATCACAGCATCTTGAGATGATGTAATTATACGTTCTTTTTTGTATAAGCCGGCTTCTTTAATTTCTTTTAATTCGTTTTGTAGATTTGATTTTATTGCTCCGTACATATTTATATTCTTAATCTGTTTTATTATATTTTTCTTTTAACTTTTCTAACATTATAGATGTCATAGTGGTTAAATTATATTTTGGTTTCCAACCCCAGTCATTTCTAGCTTCATTGTCATCAATACTTTTTGGCCATTTATCAGCAATTGTTTGCCTGGAATCTATGTTGTATTCAATTTTAAAGCTCGGATATGATTTTTTTATTTCTTTATAAATCTCGTTTGGACTAAAACTCATTCCAGCTAAATTGTAAGAAGTTCTAGTATTCATGTTTTCTATTGGTGACTGCATTAATTCAATAGTTGATCTAACAGCATCATTCATGAACATCATTGGTAATTTAGTATCAGAATCTAAAAAACATGAAAAAACCTCATTTTTTACTGCACTGTGGTATATATCTACAGCATAATCAGTTGTCCCACCTCCAGGCATAGATTGAAACCCAATTATTCCAGGATATCTAATCGAACGTATATCTAGCCCATATTTAGTAAAGTAGTATTGAGCCCAATTTTCTCCTGCAGCTTTACTAATACCATATACTGTAGATGGATTTAAAAACGCTGACTGTGGTGTGTTTGTTAAGGGAGCTTTATCTCCAAAAACGGCAATTGAGCTTGGAAAAAAAACTTTCTTGATATTATTAATTCTAGATGCTTCAAATACATTGAGCGTCATTTTCATATTTAAATCCCATGTCCATAAAGGATTTTCTTCTCCTTTTGCAGAAAGAATTGCAGCAAGGTGATAAACTTCCGTTATTGAGTATTTATTAATAATTTTATTAATTTCACTTAAGTCTGTTGCGTCAATAATTTCAAATATCCCATCAAATTTAGTGTCTAAAAAAACATCGGAAGCAATAACAGATTCTTTTCCGTAGATTCTTTGAAGTTCTTTGGTTAAAACAGAACCAAGCTGTCCATTTGCTCCAATAATTAAAATATTTTCAGACTGCATATAAAAATGTTATTTTTAAAATTAGTGATAATTAATTTATTACAAAAAATATTATCTAACCTTTACATATTGTTTCATTTTGAAACATATTCAAGTCTATTAACATTTACACTAGTGGTAAATAATCCATAATTAACTACTGCTTTATTTTTATCTATTTTATCAATAGTGCCTACTGTTTTGCCATCATCTAATCTTACTGAATCTCCAACAACCAGTGTTCTTTTAGGTTTTTGTTTGGTAATAGGGGTTTCTTTAAGTTTTTTCTTTTTTTCCTTTCTAATTATAGCAACTTTCTTTTCAACTTCTTTTTTTAATAAATCTTCTTTTTTTTGAATATTTTTCTTTTGCTTTAAACTTAGTTTTTGACGCTTTGAATTTTCAATTTGAACTAATTTAAATAGTTCGTTCATTAATTCTCGTTTTCGTTTATTATTAAAATAGTTTTCAGAAAGTTTAGTAATTTTCTGTCCAAGATAAATTAAACGTTGATTACTGTCAAAAAGCTCTTGATAGCTTTGTAATTTTTTCTTTGCTTTTAAGTTGGTTGTTTCAAGCTTGTCAGCTTCTAATCCTTTTTTTATTTCATTTTGTTTAAGAGATCTCTCTGTTTTTTCAAGTCTTGAGCGTTCTTTTTGAAGTTTTGAGATAGTTTTATCAAATCGAATTTTTCCACTTTCAATTTTCTTTTTAGAACGATTAATTAAGCTAAATGGTATTCCATTTTTCTGAGCTACCTCAAATGTAAAAGAACTTCCCGCTTGACCTATAATCAATTTATATAGGGGTAAAAGTGTTTTTTCGTCAAACAGCATGTTGGCATTTTGAATAAAGGGTAATTCGTTAGCAAGTAACTTTAAATTCCCATAATGAGTTGTTATTATACCAAAAGCTTCACGTTCATAAAAAACCTCTAAAAACGCTTCAGCTAATGCACCACCAAGTTCTGGGTCACTGCCAGTTCCAAACTCATCAATTAAAAACAACGTTTGTTTATTGCACTTTTTTAAGAAGTTATTCATTTGTTTTAATCGATAACTATAAGTGCTTAAATGATTTTCAATTGATTGATTATCTCCAATATCAGAAAGTATTGAATCAAAAAGACAAACCTTTGAGCTTTCATGGACAGGAATTAACATTCCTGATTGCACCATTAACTGTAGAAGACCTACTGTTTTTAATGTAATACTTTTCCCCCCGGCATTAGGGCCAGAAATAACTATGATTCTGCTTTTTGTAGTCATAGTGATTGTTTGTGGATAGGTCTTAGTTTCTTCTTTTCTATTTGAAACTAGCAAGAGGGGGTGGTAAGCATCAACCAAATAGATTTCTTGAGTTTCTGTAATCTTTGGCAACACTGCTTGAATTGATTTAGCATATTTTGCTTTAGCATATATTACATCCATTTCTGTTAAATAAAACTGACACTTTGATAGATAGTCTGAGTAAACACTTATAAGACTTGTAAGTTCTAATAATATACGTTTTATTTCTTCTGTTTCTTCAAATTCTAAGTTGTTTAACTCTCTTTGATGTAGATGAGTTGTCTCTGGTTCAATGTAAACAATACTTCCTGTTTTACTAGATCCTAATATGCTACCTTTAACTTTTCGTCTATGCATTGATTTGACTGCTAAAACCCTCCGATTTTCCATAACAGTCTCTCTAATATCATCTAAATACTCAGCACTATTATAAGTGCTTAGAGCAGAGTTGAAACTACTATTTACTTTAGTTCTAACTGATTGAATAGATTTGCGGGTTGTGTGTAATAAATCGGATGCATTATTTCTTATTTCACCGTGTTTATCTATTACATCATTAATAGCATCAGGAATAATTGTATTAATCTCGTTTGTGCTCGAAAGTGTGTTTAGAAGAGGGTAGTAGTCTTTATGTTTTTTGAAAAATTTAATTAAAATATTTGATGTTATACAACAACTTGCAATTTTTCTAAACCCGTTAATTTCTAGATAGTTGTTTTCAATTTTAATTAATTTTAATTCCTTGGTAATGTCTTCAAAACCGTGATTTGGAATTCTATTTTCATTTTCAAAAGAAGTTAGAAATTCATTAGTCAGATTAAGAGATCTGCTAACCTCATTTCTATTCGAAAATGGAACTGTATTTAGAATTTTTGTTTTCCCTAATGAGGTTACATTTAGTTCAGCGATTTGTTCAACTACTAATTCATATTCTAAATCCTGAAGTGTTTTTTTTGAGATTTTAATCATTAATAGAAAAAAGATTTTCGCAAATGTAGTTAATAATGTTTTTAATTAATATCAAATAATTGATAATGAACAATAACTAACTAAATATTGTTTTCTCGCACATTCAAACCTCACTTTTCTTAGTGGGTTTTTTTGTTTTTATAATTATTTGCTCGTCTAGATGGTTTTTTGTGAAAAACAAATAATCTTCTCCACCATCTAAAATTTTACTTTTTTTTCTAATATCCTTTACATCTATTGGAAAGTTCCTAGTAGTAATATTGGCTTTATAGATATTTAAATCCTTTAAATTTCTTTTACTATAATTGACTACACTATTAACTTCAAATACTCTACCTGGAAAATCAATTAATTTTTTGGAAGTATAGAGATGACTATTTGTGTTTAATTTTTTAACATCATATCTATCACATATCAAACTAAAAGCTCCAGATTTAAGTATCATTGAATTTGGTTCATATAAATACTTAAGCACCTCAGAGTTATCATTGTTTTGTTTGTTATCAATTTCATCGATACAAAAATCAAAATCCAACTCTCTATTAGTTAACTCAATACATTTTATTTTAATATTATTATTGCATTTTTTATTTAAGCTAAATAAGACTTCTTTTACTTCGTTATTTATACCAACTATATAGATTTCAGAAACAACTCTTAAATCGTTTATTGTTTTTTTTAAATCAATAATAGGAGAGCACTTAATTAAAATTGTTTTAAAGTTTTGTAATGATTCAATTAAATCATAATTAATTAACGGAATGCAATCACTTAAAAAGTGTACTTTCTTATTTTCTTTATTTCTTCTGGATGGATCTATATATAAAAGATCAATTCCAGTATCTATTTTTTTAGCATACTCAATTCCATCTTCATTTAAATGCTCAATATTAATTAAACCCAATTCTTTTGAGTTTGCTTTTACTATTTCAAATAACTGTTTATTTTCTTCTATATAAATTGTTTTCTTGAATTCTTTAGAGAAGTACATACTATCTACTCCAAAACCACCAGTGGCATCTATCATAGTATACCCAGTAACTATTTTTGATTTAAATTCTGCTGTCTTTTCTGAGGAAGTTTGTTCGATGTTAACTTTATTTGGAAAGTAAATATTTGGTGTATTAAAGTAAGTGGGGAGTTTCTTTTTAGATTTAACCTTAACACTTATTTGCTGGGCAATTTCTTTATTACTAACCTTTGGAAATAATTGTTTTTTTAAAATTATTTCAAAGACATCAGTAGATAAATTCTTAGAGATATAGTCTTGAACATTCTTATCGAAGATATTCTTATTCAAAACTTACTAATTTAAAAACTTGGTAATTGTAGTATTTTTAGAATATGCAGTTCTTACAATAACCTTAATTATTGTGTAACATGGTACAGCTATGATTAGTCCAGTTACACCAAATAAGAATCCAAATACAAGTATTGTTAAAAATATCTCTAGTGGATGTGATTTAACACTTTTAGAAAAGAGTAGGGGTTGAATTAAAAAGTTATCGATTAGTTGAACGATTACAAATCCAATAACAACATAAACTACCTTAGATAAGACTATGTCGCCAAAATCAATATCTATGTAGTTTGTTAGTGTTAATACTGCTAATAAAAAACCACTTATTAAGGGCCCGATATAAGGAATAAGGTTCAAAAGTGCACACAAAAATGCAATGATGATAATATTATTTATTCCAACGATAGCCAATAGGATTAAATAAAGCACAAATAAAATAGTAATTTGAATAATCAGAGCGATAAAATATCTTGAAAGGAGTTCGTTAATTTGACTAAGTGAACTGTTAATATTTGATTTTAGTTTTTTTGGAATTAATATTTTTAATTTTTCTAATATGATCTCAGAGTCCTTTAGAAAGAAAAATGTAATAAATATAATAGTAAACAGACCAATACTAAAGCTTCCTAAGCTTGAAACTATATTATTTAGTAGTTCTGTAATATATCCGAAATCTAATTGATTAAATAACTTAGAATTAATAAATGAATTAATAATGCTAGATTCATTTGTGAAATATAGGTCACTATACTTTTCTATTATATTATTCACAGAGCTTTGCAATTCTGAAGAATTTAAAAGAGATAGGTTTTTAGCCTGTTCAACTAAAAGAGGAATAAAAGACTTTATTATTAGAAAAATAACAGATACCAGACCTGTAATTGATGTAATCGCAGCAAAAGTATTATTAAACTTAAGTTTTGTTTTTAAAAACAAAATTGTAGGATTCAATATTACAGCTACGACAAGAGAAACAGAAAGATAAACTAAAATTGGTCGTATGATGTAAAGAAAGTATAATACAAGCGAATAGAGAATTATTTTCTTAATTGCTCCTAATATTCCATCTGTAACTACTTTTGAAATCATATACTGCAAATATATTAAATATCTGCATTATATGCAGAAAGGATTTGTGTAGCTGCTATTGCAGCTGTTTCTGTTCTTAATCTATTATTTCCTAAACTAACTGAAATAAAACCATGCTTCTCAGCTAGCCCAATCTCGTTTTCACTAAATCCACCCTCAGGGCCAATCAAAACAGTTATTGTTTTTGATTTTAACTTACAATTATTTAAGAAAATTTTCTTAGTCTCTTTACAGTGGGCAATAAATTTATCTTCAGAGCTGCAATTTTTAATAAATTCCGCAAAAGAAATCAGTTCTTCTACAATCGGCTTATGTAATTGTAGGGATTGCTTCATGGCACTAACGGTGATTTTTTCCAGTCTATCAATCTTAATTTTTTTTCGTTCACTTTTTTCACATAAAATAGTGCTAATGGTATGAATACCAATTTCTGTAGATTTTTCTACAAACCATTCTATTCGATCATTATTTTTTGTAGGAGCAACAGCAATGTTAATATGGAACTTACTTTTAGATTCTTTTTTACTATTAATAATCTTGAGTTCTATATTGTTTTTATTGATGATATCAATTTTTGTAGTAAATAAAATTCCTTTACCATTGGTTATATAAATAGTATCGCCAACTTTTTTTCTTAAAACTTTTACTATGTGTTTAGATTCCTCTCGGTTAATAATTACTATTGAGTTGTCTTGTGATAAATCCTTATTGTAGAATAATCTCATAATTAAATTTTTAATCTTGGATTTGCAGATATTTCTAAATTGGAAAACACTTCACTTTCAAATTTAAGTTGCCCAGTAATAGCAATCATTGCTGCATTGTCAGTAGTGTAAGATAGTTTAGGAATATGAATCTTCCATCCGTGTTTTTCGCTATTTATCTTTAACTCACTTCTAACTATTGAATTAGCTGAAACACCACCACAAATAACAATAGTCTTAATACCAGTTTGTTTAGAGGCCATAACTAGTTTATCCATCAATATTTCAACAATTACTTTCTGCAATGAGGCGCATATATCGTTTAAATTATTTTTTATAAAATTCTCATCAATTCTAGTTTCTTTATTAATAAAATTTAGAAAATTTGTTTTCAAACCAGAGAAGCTAAAATTAAGCCCATCTACCTTTGGTTTTGTAAAACTATATTTATACGGGTCACCATTTTTTGATAGTTTATCAATTTGTGGTCCAGCTGGATATTTTAATCCTATAACCTTTCCTGATTTGTCAAAAGCTTCACCTGCAGCATCATCTAAAGTTTCACCTAAAACTTGCATATCAAAAGCACTATTAACTTTAACAATTTGAGTGTGTCCTCCAGAAATAGTAAGTGCTAAAAAGGGAAAATCAGGATTATTATTTTCTGGGTCATCTATGAAATGAGCTAGAATATGTGCTTGCATATGATTTACCGAAATTAAAGGAATATCTAAAGCTAAAGACATAGACTTAGCAAATGATGTTCCAACCATTAATGATCCAACTAATCCTGGTCCATTAGTAAAAGCAACAGCAGATAAATCATTAACACTAATTTTAGCCTCTTTAAGAACTTTTTCTACTACTGGAAGAATAAGTTTTTGATGTTCTCTAGAAGCTAGCTCGGGGACCACACCACCATATAATTCATGTATAGACTGACTGGCAACAACATTACTTAGTATAATTGAGTCTGAAATAACTGCAGCAGCAGTATCATCACAAGATGACTCTATTCCTAGTATGTATATTCTTTTTGTTTCCACTGAAATAATAAATTAAAAAAATATTAAACTTAACAGTTAATGTTATAATTTTGATAATTAATAAAACAAATTTAACCTTATTATCAAGAAATCCAGAAAATTTTCTTTTAAAAGTATCTTATTCTATTTGCTACTTACCTCGAGTGTTCTTTTTTTCTTAAACAAAGAAAATATAGAACAGAGAATATTATTATACATCTCTTCAAAGATAACATCTAGTCTTAATTCTAATGTTGAAATTTCCAATATCAATTTTAAGTATAATGGGGAAATCATTATAAATAATTTAAGTATTCTTGACCACAAAAATGATACACTAATTTTTATAGATCAAATTAGTACTTCAATTTATAATTCAACAAATTTCTTTACATCTAAAACTAAACTAAATTCATTAAAACTTTCAGGCGGAATAGCTAAACTAAATAAATATAAAGGAGATTCAATTACAAATCTTCAAATGTTTTTAAATAAAACTAATTCAATATCTAATAATCCTTCTAGTGGATTTGATTTTAATTTGAAAAAAATTATTATTGATGATTTTAAAATAAGTTTATACAATGAATCTATAATTGTAAATGAATTAAATGATTTTAAATTATCTGCCAAAGATTTTAATCTGTCTAGAGATTATTTAAATGTAGATATTGATCAGATAAATTTTGTTGATTATTTTAATCTAAATGTCACACAGTTTGCTTCTAAACTTATGTATGATAAAACTGGATTATATATTAATAATATTTTATTAAAAACACCTAATTCAATGATCGATGCAGAAATAACATCGTTGAATACTAATAATTCTTCTATTCTAAATAATAAATTTCAGATTACATTATCTAATTCATCAATATCCACTAATGATGTTAATCTATATTATGATACTTTAATTAACGACGAATTAATTGAGTTTAGTTCTTTTTTTGAAGGCAGCTTAACAGATTCTTTTTTAGGTTATTTAAATTTTAAATTTGGCTCTAATTCAAATGCTAAAATAGATTTTGAGTTAAAAGATGTTTTAGATAATATTAAAGTAAATACCACAATAAATGAGTTTTACACTAATTATAAAGATTTAACTAAATTTCCAGATATAAGTAATTATAACATTCCTAAATTTTTAGATTCAACTAAATATATTTCTTTGACTGGAGATTGTAATTACTTCAATAACACTCTTCTTAACAAATATCAAGTTTTAACAGATTTTGGAGAGTTGAACATTGATATTAATTTGATGAACTTTTTATCAAAATCTTTAGAATCAAAGCTTTTTGGTACAGTAAAGTTTAAAGATTTTGTATTTTCAGATTCTTCTTTGTTTAACGTTGATATTAAAACTTCAGCTGATTTTATAGTTGATGGTAGCGTTTTACCTAACCAAACACTTAATAGTTCTTTAAACGGTGTTTTTAATGAGTTATCTATTGGAGATAAACTGTTTAAAAATATTTTAATTAACGGAAGAACAAACAATGATGTTTTTACTGGAAATATTTATTCAAAAAATAAAGATTTAATTTTTGATTTTAATGGTCTTGTAGATTATTCTGAATCTTTAAAAAAATTAAATTTTTCTGTTAATATTGATAATTATCAGATAGATGATACTAATAATTTTAAAGGAACTTTGATTATTAATTTAGAGGGAACTAGCGTTGAAAATCTAAAAGGGAGTATTATATTTTCAGATTCTTACTATAATAATAGTGTTAATAGTTATTTCATTAATAATCTTAAGATTTCTAGCTTGTTTGGAAATGATGAAAGAATTATTAACATCAGCTCTGAGTCTGTCAATGGATATATTAAGGGCGATATTTACGACCTAAGTAATAGACTTAAAGAATCTATTTTATTTAACCTTTATAATAACAAGACCTTGATAAGCTCTAACACAAATCCAAAGACTGTCTTTGAATTTAATATTGATGATGATTTAATAAATATTCTGTATCCAGATTTAAGCTTTGGAAAAAACACTAAAATTTCAGGAACAATTGATGATGATTTTAAGTTAGATGTCTTATCATCAAAAATTAAATTTAATGAATACGAGGCGGATAGCGTTTATCTCTTTGTGGATAATTCTTTAAAATCTAATAATTTTATCTTTAAGGCCAGTAATGTATTTATCGCAGATAATAATCTTCAACAAATAGAACTAAATAAATCTTCTTTTGATAATTTTAGTCGTGTGAAGATGCAATTTTCAACAAAGGAAAATGACATATTTCATTCAGATATAATTTATTCCGTTGAAAATGATATGTTAAATTTTGACTTAAATAATTCTAAGTTAATTTATAATGATAACTCATGGTGCATTAATCTTGACTCTTTACCAAATTTTGATATAAAAAATCAGATTTTAAATATAAATAATCTTAGTCTTTCAAATGAGAATGAAAAAATTGATATATCACTAAATTATAATCATAACCACCTAAGTTATTTAAAATTACTTTTTGACAATGTTGCTATTGATAATCTTCCTTTGAATAAGTATAATTTTAGTGGAAAATTGGATGGAGATTTTATTTATGATAATAACTCTAACAATGAATCTATATTATATTTTAATAACCTTGCTTTGGATAAGTATAATCTTGGAAACTTGGATTTAAATATTAATCATATTTTTAATCAAAAAGAATTCAAGTTTAAGTCATTTTTAAAAAATAACTCAAAATTACAGTTAAATACATTTGGGAGTTTTATATATGATGATACAGAGTCAAAACTAGATTTGATTGCTAAATTTGATAGTTTTCCAATAAATTCATTAAACAAAATTGGGAAAAATAACATAAATAAAATTAGAGGTGAAATAACTGGTTTAATTGAGGTGAAAAACATTTTAAACAATCCTGATTTCTTAGGTGAACTATATTTAAAAAATTCAGGTTTATATGTTCCTTATACAGATGTTGATTACGCATTTGACAACAATTCTAAAGTTAGTTTAAGCAATAATCAGTTTAATTTTAATAACATTCTTTTTAAAGATACTAAGTTTGATAGTAGGGGAGTTTTAAATGGTTCTATCAGTCATAATAATTTTAAAAATTGGATGCTAGATTTAAATATTGACAGTAATAGGATATTAGTTTTAGATACAAAAGATGTAGATAATCCTGTCTATTATGGAACTGCATTTGTTTCTGGAGACATATCAATCACAGGCCCGGGAGAAACATTATTGTTTGAAGCTAATGTTACCAGTGAAAAAGGTACTGTTTTCAATATTCCATTAAATGACTCTAAGGATTTCAATGAAAACATTTCTTATATAAAATTCGCTAATAAAAATACTAATAAAACATCTAGCTTCACAAATTTTAAAAATTTAAATGGAATTGAGTTAGATTTTGATATAGACATAAATGATAATGCTGAAATTGAAATATTAATTGATCAATCATCTGGAAGCACAATAAATGGATATGGTAATGGAAACCTCATAATGAATATTAACAATAAAGGAAAGTTTAATATGTTTGGTGATTTCAATGTGGATAGTGGTAAATATAATTTCGTTTATGCAGGAATCTTAAAAAAAGAATTCGAATTAAAAAAAGGAGGTACATTGTCCTGGACAGGTGACCCTAAAAAAGCTTTAATTAATCTAAATACTTCTTACACAAACATTCAGGCAAATCCATCTATTCTTTTAGATAGTCCTGTTAATTTAAGTATACCTGTAAATGTTAATGTGAATTTGTTTGGTGAATTATTGAATCCTTCACCAGAATTTGAATTAGAGTTTCCTAATGTAGATTCGTCAATTAATAACGAATTACAATATAGACTAAATGATAAAGAAAGTGTTCAGTTGCAAGCTATCTCTTTACTTGCTACTGGTTCATTTCAAAATGATTTAAATTTTAACGAACAAGCTTTATTTGGAAACTTAGCAGAAAGTGCCGCGTCAATTATAAATAATATACTTTTTGATGAAAATGATAAGTTAAAATTTGGTTTAAATTATCAACTTGGAGAAAACAATGCTGAATATGAAACAAACGATGAACTTGGAGTAACGATGACCACAAAGTTAAGCGACGATATTTTAATTAACGGTAAACTTGGAGTCCCAATTGGTGGAGTTACCGAGTCTGTTATAGCGGGTGATTTTGAGATAGAACTAAAACTAAACGAGGATAGAACTTTAACTATGAAAATTTTTAATAGAGAAAATTCTATAAGATATTTGGGTGAACAAATTGGTTACACTCAAGGCATAGGTCTTTCTTATAAAGTTGAGTTTAATAGTTTTAAAAAACTAGTAAATAAACTTCTTTCTAACCCTAACTAAATCGTTGTAGTAATTTACTGTACAATTACTCTAATAAATGAATACTTTTATGTATTTTTAGCAACTTAATTTAAAAAATGAAAAAAATAGCCTTTATAACTTCTGGTGGTGATGCCCCTGGCATGAATGCTGCGATACGTGCTGTAACTAGAGCTTGTGTATACAATAATCTAATTCCAGTTGGAGTTTATAAGGGATTTGATGGTTTAATTAACGGTGATTTTGTTGAAATGAATGCTAGGAGTGTTAAAGGCATCATTAATAAAGGTGGTACAATAATAAAAACTGCTAGATCTTCTGAATTTAAAACCATTGAAGGTCGTAAAAAAGCTTATGATAATTTAAAGAAAAATAATATAGACGGTCTAATAATTATTGGTGGGGATGGTTCATTTACAGGTGGGTTAATTTTTCACAAAGAATTTAAATTTCCTGTTATTGGAATACCTGCAACTATAGACAACGATATATTTGGAACGTCGCATACAATTGGATATGACTCAGCCTTAAATACTGTTGTGGACGTTATTGATAAAATTAGAGATACTGCAAGCTCACACAATAGACTATTTTTTATTGAAGTAATGGGTAAGGATGCTGGTCATATTGCTTTAAATACTGGTGTTGGTGCTGGAGCTGAAGAAATATTAATTCCTGAAGAAGACCTAGGTCTAGATCGATTGGTAGAGTCTCTAAAAAGAAGTAAAGCAACTGGTAAATCATCTAGTATAGTTATTGTAGCTGAAGGAGATAAAACTGGAAAAAACGTTTTTGAACTTAAAGAATATGTTGATGAAAATCTTGATGGTTATGATGCTAGAGTATCTGTTTTAGGACATTTACAAAGAGGGGGCTCTCCATCATGTTTTGACAGAGTTTTAGCAAGTAGAATGGGTGTAAAAGCAGTCGATTTTTTATTAGAAAACAAAACAAATTTAATGGTTGGTTTAAAAGATGGAATAATTGATTTAACTCCTCTTGATAAAGCCATAAAAGGTAAAACAAATATTAATAAGGAACTTTTAAGAGTTTCAGACATTATGTCAATCTAAAATTAAAATAATAAATGAATACAGTTAAAGTTGGAATTAATGGATTTGGTAGAATAGGAAGAATTACACTTCGTGCAATTTTAGATCGTGATGATGTTGAAGTTGTAGCTATTAATGATTTATTAGAAATTAATCATCTCGCTTATTTATTGAAATACGATTCAGTTCATGGAAAATGTGAAGCATCTATTGCTGTTTCTGGAAATAATTTAGTTGTTAACGGTAAAAATATTCGTGTTACTGCTGAAAGAAACCCCTTGGATATAAAATGGAATGAATGTGACGTTGATGTAGTTGCAGAATGTACAGGAATATTCACAACCATTGAAAAAGCTAACTTACATATTCAAGCTGGAGCAAAAAAGGTTGCAATTTCAGCACCCTCTGCTGATGCACCAATGTTTGTTATGGGTGTAAATCACAACAAAATTCAATCATCAGATTTAATTGTATCTAATGCATCTTGTACTACAAATTGTTTAGCACCAATTGCTAAAGTTTTACATGATAATTTTGGAATAGATGAAGCATTAATGACTACTGTTCATGCTGCGACTTCCACTCAGCTAACAGTTGATGGACCTGCTAATAACTACAGACTTGGAAGATCAGCACTAAATAATATAATACCATCTACAACCGGTGCTGCTAAAGCTGTTGGTAAGGTTATTCCAGAACTTAATGGAAAACTTACTGGAATGGCATTTAGAGTTCCTACTGCAAATGTTTCTGTTGTTGACTTAACAGTAAAACTTAATAAAGACACTACTTATAAAGAGATTAAAGAAGCATTTAAAGCTGCATCAGAAAATGAACTTAATGGAGTTTTAAGTTACACAGAGGACGCTGTAGTTTCTCAAGATTTTATAGGCTGTGCCCATACTAGTAATTTCGATGCCAATGCAGGAATTGAGCTAGGACCAAAATTCTTTAAAATTATATCATGGTATGATAACGAGTATGGCTATTCTAGTAAATTAGTTGATTTAATGGTCTATATAAATAATAAATCATAATATTATGATACTTATAGTAGATAGTGGCTCTACCAAAACAGATTGGATAGCTATAAATAATAAAGGTGAAATTTTATTTCAAACACAAACTCTTGGACTAAATCCTCAAGTCCTTACAGATTATATTATTGAAGAAAGAATTATAAATAATTTTGAATTATACCAAAATAGAAAATCTATTACTAAATTATTTTTTTATGGAGCTGGTTGTGGTACTGAGCCACCTAGGATAATGATAAAGGGAGTTTTTTTAAATATATTTAAATCTGCTGAAGTATTAGTAAAAGAGGATACTTTTGCTGCAATTTATGCAACAGCTGATATAAATAAAAAATCTATTGTTTGTATTCTAGGAACTGGGTCTAACTGCAGTTATTTTGATGGTGAAAATGTCATCCAAAAAATTACTTCATTAGGTTATATACTTATGGATGATGCCAGTGGAAACTATTTTGGTAGACAACTTTTAAGAGACTATTATTTTAATAGAATTCCTAAACCTATTGCTGAAAAATTTAATGAGAATTTTGAATTAGATGCAGAAACCATAAAGAATCATTTATATAAGAAACCTAATCCAAATACTTACCTAGCAAAGTTTGCAAGATTTCTTATTGAAAACAAGAATAGTAAGTATGCACAAGAGCTTATTAGAAAAGGGATGGATATTTTTATCACTAGACAAATTTTACAGTTTAATGATGCTAAAGAAATTCCTATTCATTTCACAGGCTCAATTGCACATTACCTTAAAGAAGAATTAATTATATGTCTAAATAATCATGGGTTGAAGGCTGGAAACATTATTAGAAGACCCATAAATGGCTTGCTAAAATATCATATTGGTTTGCTAAGCTAGATAATAGCTATCATTGAAATTTCAACATTAACTCCCGCTGGAAGTTTAGCTACCTCTACTGTTTCTCTTGCCGGTTCTTGACCTTTTTCAAAGAATGAACCATACACATCGTTTATATCATTAAAGTCGTTCATAGAGGTGATAAATATTGATGTTTTTACAATATTTTTAAAATCAAGATTTGCCGAATTTAAAACCGCCTTTAGATTTTCCATCACTTGCTTGGTCTCATCCTTTACGTTATTAATAACTAATTCACCTGATTTGCTATTTATTGCAATTTGTCCAGAAGTAAAGAACATATTGCCAGCCATAACGGCTTGATTGTAAGGACCAAGAGGTGAAGGTGCATTTGATGTATTATAAATTTTCTTCATATTATTAAAATTTAAAGTTGTTTATCTCTTTGACGACGTTTATCATACTTTATATCACTAAGCATACCTGATTTAATTCCTATGAAAAAGTTCCATTGTGAATTAGAACTAAAAGGAATCCAGCTAAAATTCATTCTCCAACTTAGCAAATCTCGTTCAAAACGCAATTGTGTGTAAGTAATCCCGTTATTTTTTAAATCATAACCAGATGATGCACCGACGCTCCATTTTGGTGATATATCTAAATCACCTGAAAACATTATAGAATGTGATGATATTTCTTTTTGATTTCTACTATTATTATAATTTACTGCATATGCAACTCTTAGACTCCAAGGGATTGTATAATTAAACAATTCACTTGGAATTTCCTCCTCTTCTTCATCTTCATCATCTAAAAATGAACTGTCAGCATAATCCATAGATTGTCCAAATAAATCATCATCTCTTCCTCCGCTTCTTAAAGATTCATTAACAGATCTGCTTTTAGCTTTTGATTCACTTTTATCTCCTTTGTTTGAAAGAGAGTAATTGAAAGTTAAATTCGCACTTGTTAATCTGAATAAATTACCACCGGAGTTAATATTAAATTCATTTATTTTGTTGTTGTTTTCATCTAAAGCATATGGGTCTAATGTTGCACCAAAATTTACAGACATTTTATTATCAAACAATTGTGTTCCACCAGACAAACGTACAGGACTCCAATTTAATGAATCACTAGCCATATTATATGAAGTTGAGAAATTTAAGTTATTCAAAATAACTACTTTTTTAGCTTCGGTATTTGTACTATCACTATCTTTTACTTTGGCTTCAACATTATTACTTACAGACAATCCTATTGAACTTGAAAAATTATTGTTTGGTGAACCAAATATAGAACCTTCGAATCTAGTATATTCTAGTTCTGTCGAAGTTAATCCATCTGCATCAACTACTTCATAAGTTTCGTAATAATCATTGAAAGCTGGATTAATACTATAGCTAATAGATGGCCTCATAACATGCCTTATCGCTTGAAGTTTCTTTTCTTTCCCAAAATCATACATTCCATAAACAGTTGTACCTAAACTAGATGAAAAATTATAAGTTCTAAATGAGTCGAAACCTTTAATTTCCTTAGTTAAAACTTCACTAGTTTCATTGTCAAATGATTTAGAAATTGTATTAAAAGTCCAGTTTTCTTTATAATTAGCACTAGTGGAAAAACTTAAGTATTTAAATAATTTAAAATTGGTGCTAAGAGGGATGGAGTGCTGAAATCCAGACTTTGCAGTTTCAAACATTTCACTTTTAAAAAATAGAGAGTCTGTAGTTTGTATTCTATTTTCCCCACGAACGTTATATTGCAAATTTATATTTTGAATTATTCCTTTCTTAGTACCATTTTTAGGTGCAAAAGGGAAAACTCGACTAACACTTCCTTGAAATGTTGGTAGTGTCATATTGATAGTTTGAGTGTTGGTGTTTTGGGAATGAGTTGCGGTCAAACTCATATTAACTTGTGGCTCACCAACAAACGTTTTGGAATAAGAGACTGAAGAAGATAAGGTGTTATTTAAAAAACTTGATGCATTTAATTGGTTAATAGATTGTTGAAAATACTTGCTACTACCTAAGTTGACAGACGCTGAAAAGCGAGAATTTGGATTTGCTTTTCCATCTTGATTGTGTGACCATCTTAAATTATATATTGAACTTTTTGAGTAGTCAGGAAAACCTCTTTCACTTTTGATTAAATTTTCATACCTAAAACTTAGGTTGCCTCTGAATTTATATCTATATGCATAATTATTTTCTAATCTAAATCCATAACTACCATTCGTATAATAATCACCTAATAAAGCCAAATCAACATGATCACTAATTGCTAAATAATAGCCTCCATTTTGCAAAAAATAACCTCGATCATTTTGCTCACCAAAAGAAGGAAATATAACACCAGAGGTTCTTTTTTTCGTTAGAGGGAAGTATCCAAAAGGTAATCCTATAGGTGTAGGAACATCAGCAATGAACATGTTTGTTAATCCAGTAATAATTTTTTTTCCTGGAACAACTTTCGCATTTCTTAATAAGAAATAATATTCAGGATTATCTACATTAACCGAGGTAGTAAACTTAGCTCTGTCCATAAAATATACTGAATCATTTTCTTTTTTTGTCTTTTCAGAAATGATATTCATTCCAGATTGCTCTGTTTTAGAATTAAAAATTAATGCTTTTTTTGTATCTAAGTTAAATCTAATTGAATCAGGTTCAATTATATCATTACCTTCTTTAAATACAGGAGATTGAGATAATACTCCACTGGTATCTTTAATCCTACCTGCATAGATTTCATTTTTCTCATAGTCAATTACAATTTTTCCAGATGTAATTTCCATATTTCCATATGTTAATTTTGCATTATTGTAAAGTGTTATTTTTTTTAACTTCGGATTAATTGAGACAGTATCCATCGCATTATAAGTAGCTCTACTGTTAAAAAAGTTTTTTTTAACTTTAGTGCTATCAGTGATAGTATTGTCTTTTACTATAATTTGGTTTGAAGGTAAGGAGTCTAATACTTGGCCCATACAAGTTGTGTTTATAAACACTGTATAACTTAATGCCAAAATTATATTAAGGATGTATTTTTGCAATGTTTATAATGTATTTTTGGTACGTATTATAATCTATAAATAGATTTTATAAAGTTACGTATATTTTTCTCAAAATTAATATATAAAATATGTTTTACTCCTACAGAAATAGTGTTGTTTTTAACCCTATTTTAACAATATACTTATTCTCTTTTTTTTTAATTTTTAATGTAGATAATTTTTATTCTCAAGAAAAGTTTAAAATTGTTATTGATGCAGGTCATGGTGGTAAAGACCCAGGAAAACCAACAGAATTTGGTTTTACAGAAAAAGAAATAGTTTTAAAAATAGCATTAAATTTAGGTGGGTTACTTGAAAAAGATGATTCTAATGTAGTTATATACACAAGAAAAAATGATGTGTTTTTAAAACTAAGAGATAGAGCAGCGATTGCTAATAATGCTGATGCAGATTTATTTATTTCAATTCATTGTAATTCATTTCATGACACAAAGGTAAACGGATCAGAAACTTTTGTTTTAGGTATGCATGCTAATGAAAGAAATTTTAATATTGCTAAACAGGAAAATGAAGTTATTTTTTTAGAAGAAGATTTTGAAATTGAATATGATAATTTTAATCCCAATTCACCTGAGAATTTAATTGGTCTTACTTTAATGCAAGAAGATTATTTAGATCAAAGTATTTTACTAGCTAATAGTATTCAAAACAACTTTAAAAATAATTTAAACTTAAAGAACCGTGGAGTTAAACAATCCGGTTTTTGGGTACTTCATAATACTTATATGCCAAGTGTATTGATCGAAGTAGGTTTTATCAGCAACCCCAAAGAAGGTGCTTATTTAAATACGAACAAAGCACAAAAGGATATTGCAAAAAATATATATGATGCAATTGTTGAGTATAAAGAAGCCTATATTTCAGATAATATTATCTCTAATCTTGAATATGCTAACTCAAATATTACTTATAAAGTTCAAATAGCAGCCGGCAAAAGAAAGATTGAATTAAAATCATATAATTTTAAAGGCCTGAGAGATATTTCAAGATTAAAGTCTGGTAGATTATATAAATATTATTACAGCACATCATCTAGTATGGATTTTATTAATACTAAACTAAAGTTTGCTAAATCTAAAGGATTTAAAAACGCATTTATTGTTGGATTTGAAAATGGAATACAAATCAGTTTAGATTAATTACATAATTTATAAAATAATTAATGGATTATTCATAAATTTAAATATCAAATTAATAAAGTTGAAAATAACAAAAGAAATAAGAACTGGAGTTTTAGTTATGACTGGATTAGTTATGACTATTTTTTCATTTAATTACTTAAAGGGAATAAATATTTTAGATAAATCTAGATATTTTTTAGTTGTTTATGATAATGTTGAAGGTTTAGTGCCATCAAATCCAGTAACCATTAATGGCTATAAAATTGGCAATGTTCAAAAGATTAATTTCAGTGGTGATGGTACTAATAAGTTAGAAATTAAACTTATGATTGACAATGAAGTAGAGTTTTCTAAGTCAAGTAAAGCGGAATTGTATGAAACCGGATTAATTGGAGGAAAGGCTATTGCAATTATTCCTAATTATGAGGATAGTTCCATTGCAGTAAGTGGAGATTACTTACTTGGATCAATAAAACCAGGTTTGACGGAGCTTGTTAATCAAAAACTTACTCCTTTACAAGATAAACTTGAAAGTGCTATTCAAAATGCAGATAAAGTAATGCTTAACGTTAATGAATTATTAAATGACGACACAAAAATTTCATTACAAGAGAGTATTGTTAATTTTAAGAGTATTTCAGAATCTTTGTACGAGACAACTGGCAATTTAAATTCAATAATTTTAAATAATTCTAATTCCATTGAAAATTCATTGAAAAATTTTGAATCATCTACTGAAAATTTAAATGAAATAACTGAAAGTGTCTCAGATGCAAACCTTAGTGATTTGATTTTAGAGCTTAACTCAACTGTTTCCAATTTTAATTTAGTACTAACTAAGATAAATAACGGTAATGGCAGTGTATCAAAACTGTTAGATAATGATGCCATATTTAACAATTTGGAAAAAGCAACAGCTGAATTAGAAGCATTAATAAATGATATAAAAGTTAATCCTAACAGGTATGTTCATTTTTCCATATTTGGAAAAAATACAAGTAAAAACTAACAAATATCTATGTTTGAATACTTACCCAATATTATTTTTGTTTTAGTAATGTTTTTAGGTGTATTCTTCTTTTGTAGAAATTTATATCGTCTTTACAGAAATATTAACTTAGGTAAACAAATTGACGTTTCTGACAATAAGATACAGAGATTTATAAATATGTCTAAAATAGCTTTGGGGCAGGGTAAGCTAATTAAACGTCCCATCTCGGGTTTTTTACATGTTGTTGTTTACATTGGTTTTATAATAATAAATATTGAACTATTAGAAATTGTTCTAGATGGCATATTAGGCTCTCATAGGCTTTTTTCAGCCTATTTGGGTGATGTTTATGGGTATTTGATAGGAACATTTGAATTCTTGGCTGTTTCGGTTCTTTTAGCCGTTTTTATTTTTTGGACTAGAAGAAATGTAATTAAATTAAAAAGGTTTTTTGGTGACAACATGAATGGTTGGCCTAAAAACGATGCTAATATTATATTATATTTCGAAGTTGTTTTAATGGTTCTTTTTATTACAATGAATGCTACTGATTTGAAATTTCAAGAAATGAATTCAGGTAATTTAATTAGTGGTTATGTTGCTGGGTTTTTTAGTGGTTTATCAAATGAATCTTTACATTTAATCGAAAGAGTTTGTTGGTGGGCTCATATAATTGGAATATTAATTTTTATGAATTATTTATATTTCTCTAAGCATTTACATATTCTCTTAGCTTTTCCAAATACCTATTTTGCTAAACTCAATAATCTTGGAGAAATCAACAACCTTGACTCTGTGACTAATGAGGTCAAACTAATGATGGATCCTGAAACTGCTTTTTCAAATAATGGATCTGAGTCTGAAGAAATAGATAAGTTTGGTTCATCAGATGTGATGGATTTAAATAAATTACAATTGCTTAATGCATATTCGTGTACTGAATGTGGTAGATGTACAAGTGTTTGTCCTGCAAATATCACTGGCAAGAAACTTTCACCAAGAAAAATAATGATGGATACACGAGACAGAATTGAGGAAGTAGGAAAAAATATAGACTTAAATAATGGAAACTTTATTGATGATGGTAAAACATTATTAAATGATTATATAACTAAAGAAGAATTGTGGGCTTGTACCTCTTGTAATGCTTGTGTTCAAGAATGTCCAATTAGTATAGACCCTTTGTCAATTATATTAGACATGAGAAGATATCTTGTAATGGAAGAATCATCTGCTCCTCTTGAACTTAATAACATGATGTCTAATATTGAAAACAACGGTGCTCCTTGGCCTTACAATCAAATGGACAGACTTAATTGGAAAGAATAGATAATAATAATAATAATAAAAATTAATGAAAAGAGAAGAGATTGATAAAATGCTTCATGATAAAGTGGAATCTGGAGAGAAAGTTAGTCCAATACTTCCTAGTGGAGTTAAGAATTATTTAATAGATATTGATGGTACTATCACAGATGATGTTCCTAACGAAGAACCTGAAAGAATGTCAACTTGCTTACCATTTGAAGATGCCTTAAATACTTGTAATAAATGGTTTGATGATGGCCATATGATTTGTTTTTTTACATCAAGAGTAGAAGAACATAGGTTAGTAACTGAAAATTGGTTAGCAAAACATGGTTTTAAATATCATTCTCTTTTGATGGGTAAGCCCAGAGGAGGTAACTATCATTGGATAGATAATCATCTTGTGAGAGCTACTCGATATAAAGGAAAATTTACAGATCTTGTACAAAAAGAAGTTAAAGCCCAAGTTTTTGATGATTAAAAAATAAATCTAATATGGAAAAGAATTTAAATGTAAAAACTATTGCTGAATATGCTGCTGAGGGAAAAGAGCCGGAAGTTTTATTTTGGGTAGGTTGTGCTGGTAGTTTTGATGATAGAGCTAAAAAAATTACTAAAGCATTTGTAAAGATTTTAAATTCTATAAATGTTGATTTTGCTGTTCTAGGAACTGAAGAGTCTTGTACTGGTGATCCAGCCAAACGCTCTGGGAATGAATTTTTATTTCAAATGCAGGCTATGACAAATATTGAAGTTTTAAATTCTTACGATATTAAAACTATTGTGACAACATGTCCTCATTGTTTTAACACCATTAAAAATGAATATCCTTCTTTAGGCGGAAAATATAAAGTTTTGCATCATACCCAGTTTCTTAATAATCTACTGAAGGAAGGAAGGTTGAAAATTGAAGGTGGTGAATATAAAGGCAAAAAAATCACTTACCATGACCCATGTTATTTAGGTCGAGCTAATAATGAGTATAATGCACCAAGAGAACTAATTAAAAAACTTGAATTAGAACTTATAGAAATGAAACGATGTAAGTCAAATGGACTATGTTGTGGAGCTGGTGGTGCACAAATGTTTAAAGATGCTGAAAAAGGTAATAAAGAAATCAATATTGTAAGAACAGAAGAAGCGCTTGATACCAAAACAAGTGTTATCGCGGCTGGGTGTCCATTTTGCAATACAATGATTAACGATGGAGTTAAGGCTAAAGAAAAAGAAAAAGATGTAAAAGTTCTTGACATAGTTGAATTAATTGTAACTGCTCAAGATTTGTAAAGTATGCTTGTAGATTTTGATACTTTAAATAATGAATCCAGAGTTTGGGTTTATCAATCCAATAGAACTATTTCAAAGAATGAAATTACCGAAATTGAGTTGGAAATTAAAAAGTTTTTAATTTCATGGACTGCCCATGGAAGTGATCTTGAAGCCAGTTTTATTATAAAATACGATAGATTTATAATTGTTTCATTAAATGAATCAGTTGCAAAAGCATCAGGCTGCTCAATTGACTCTTTGGTTAGATTTATTCAAGATTTAGAAAAGCAGTATAGTATTAATCTACTAGATAAAATGAATGTGTCTTACAGACATGGGGAGTTTATAGCTTATAAACCCTTAATTGAATTTAAGAAAATGATAAAAAACAGATCTATTTCAAAAAAAACTATTGTTTTTAATAATTTAATAAATAATAAATCTGAGTTTTTAAATAATTGGGAAGTACCTATAGAAGAAAGCTGGCATAACAGATTCTTTTAATTTAAACTAATATTTCATTATGATGATAAGATACTTTATTGTGTTAGCACTATTAATCAGTGAAATTAATGCGCAGAAATCCATTGATCCACTTATTGCTTTAGGTGATGAGTTAGAACAAAGTAAATGGGTTGATAGTATTTATTCTTCATTAACACTACAAGAAAAGGTAGGGCAATTATTTGTTGTGCAGGCATTTTCTAATAAAAATAAAAATCATAAAGATGATATTATAAATAACATTGTAGATAATAATATTGGTGGTATTATATTTTCAAAAGGAACACCCCATAAACAAGTTGATTTAACTAATGACTTTCAAAGTAAATCATCTATTCCCTTGCTAATAGGAATGGATGCAGAGTGGGGTTTAAATATGAGACTAGACTCTACATTCTCATTCCCATGGAACATGACTTTAGGTGCTGTAAAAGATAATAATCTTATAAGGCAGGTAGGAAATAGTATAGCTAAACATTGCAAAAGAATTGGGGTTAACTTTAATTTTGCGCCTGTAGTGGATATAAATACAAATCCAAAAAACCCTATTATAGGTAACAGATCTTTTGGTGAATCTACAAATAATGTATCTTTAAAATCATTAAATCTCATGTATGGTCAACAAGAAATGAATATACTTTCTAGTGCAAAACATTTTCCAGGGCACGGAGATACAAGTACTGACTCTCATAAGACATTACCTTTTATTGGACACGACAAGCAAAGAATTTTTAGTACAGAATTAAAACCTTTTCAATTTCTTATTTCAAAAGGATTAGAAAGCGTAATGGTAGCACATTTAGAAGTTCCAAGTCTAGAAAAAACTAAAGGACTACCATCAACTTTATCTTATTCAATTGTAACGACTCTTTTAAAAAATACTTTAGGATTTAAAGGATTAATCATAACTGATGCACTAGAAATGAAAGGCCTTTCTAATTTTAAATCAAATGGTAATTTAGATATGTTAGCTTTTAAGGCAGGTAATGATGTCTTATTAATGTCAGCCAATGTTTCTGAAGGTATTAAGTCTATTGTTAATGAATACAATTTAGGTAAAATTACAGAAGAAAGGTTATCTTACTCAGTTAAAAAAATATTAAAAGCAAAGTATAAAGTTGGATTGAGTAATTTTCTGCAGATTTCAAAAAACAATTTATATGATGATTTAAATAGTCTAAACAATAATCTTTTATATGAAGATTTGGTTGAAAAATCTATTAGTGTTGTCAAGAATAATGACAATATTCTTCCAATAGATAATTTAAATAACACAATTGGTTATTTGAATTTTGGTAATGATGAATACATGCCTTTTCTTGTGGCTCTAAAAAAATACTCAAAAATTGAACATTTAAATAATTTAGATATTTTAAAATCTGAATCTGTAAGTTTTATAGAATCAAATTATAAAACTATTATAATAGGTGTTCATGCAAATAGTGAAACCCCTTGGAAAACCTATAATTTAAAAAAAGATGAAGTTAACTTTATTAATCGCATATCAAAAAAAGTTAATGTCATATTAAATATTTTTGGCAGCCCTTATATGTTAAATGAATTTAAAAACATTAAAAACATAAACAGTGTTATAATTTCATATCAAAACTCTAAAGTTTTTCAAAAAAAATCTGCACAATTGATATTCGGTGCAATTGAATCTTCAGGAACTATTCCTGTTAGTGTCGGTAAGTTATTTTCCATAGGACAAGGTTTAGAATTAAATAAAATAAATAGATTGTCTTATGGTTTACCTGAGTCTGTGAACTTAAGTTCAGCAAAATTAAATAAAATAGATTCACTAGCAAAGATAGCAATTGACTCTAGTATGACTCCAGGTTTGCAAATATTAGTTGCAAGAGATGGAAAAGTAATCTATGATAAATACTTTGGGTATTTAACTTATAAAAAAAAACAAAGTGTAAATCATAATACGATTTATGATGTAGCATCCTTGACTAAAATTTTGGTCACTCTTCCAATAGTAATGAAAATGGTTGAGAATGGAAAATTGTCATTAGACACACAGTTAAAAGAAATTATACCTCAATATGATAACTCAAATAAGTCTCATAAAACCATTAAAGAAATTTTATCTCATTTTGCAAATTTAAAATCATGGATACCATTTTACAAATCAACTTTAGACACATTAAACAAAGTGCCTAACCCTTTATATTACAAAAAGAGTTTTAGTAATAAATATAACATTAAAGTAACTGAAAATTTATATCTACTATCCAGCTTTAAAGATAGTATTAATATAAATATTAAAAACAGTGAGTTAAATAATGATAAGTACAAATACAGTGACTTACCTTACTATATTTTAAAAGAATTTATAGAAAATTATTATTCTTCTAATTTGTCTTTAATTATAGATTCACAAATGTTTAATAAAATGGGATTAACTCATTCGTCATTCTTTCCTAAAAAAATAAATTCTTTAGATAATATAGCTCCAACTGAAATTGATGATTACTTTAGATTTCAAGAAATCAGAGGAACTGTGCATGATATGGGTGCCGCTATGCAAGGAGGAATAGGAGGTCATGCAGGTTTATTTAGTAATGTTAATGATATTGCTAAAGTTATGCAGATGTTTATACAAGATGGATATTACGGAGGAGAAAGATATTTTAACAAATCAACTATAGATTTATTTAATAATTGTTATTATTGTACAGAAGATAATAGGAGAGGAGTTGGTTTTGATAAACCACAAATTGAAGAAGATGGACCTACATGTGGTTGTGTTTCTATGGATAGTTTTGGTCACTCAGGTTGGACCGGAACTTATACATGGGCTGATCCAGTTGAAAATATTGTTTATGTCTTTTTATCTAATCGATCTTATCCCAAATCAGATGAGAATAAATTATTAAAAAATAATATAAGGACTGATATTCAGAAATTAATTTATGAATCAATAATTAAATAATATTTATGATTATAGGAATTGTATGTTATCCAACTTATGGAGGGAGTGGAGTAGTAGCTACAGAACTTGGCTTAGAGTTAAGCAAACGAGGTCATGAAGTTCATTTTATTACTTATAATCAACCTGTCAAATTGAATTTATTTAACAACAATATTCATTACCATGAAGTAATCGTTCCCGATTACCCTTTATTTCATTATCAGCCATATGAACTGGCACTTTCTAGTAAAATTGTTGATATGGTTCAATTACATAAAATTGATATTTTACATGTGCATTATGCCATACCCCATGCTTATGCTGCTTATATGTCTAAGCAAATGTTAAAAACAAGGGGTATTAATTTACCTATAGTAACAACTTTACATGGAACAGATATAACATTAGTTGGAAGTCATCCATATTACAAGAATGCAGTTGAATTTAGTATAAACAATTCCGATGCGGTAACTTCAGTTTCTAAAGACCTGAAGAGAGATACCTTGAGCTTTTTTAATATTAAAAAAAACATTGAAGTTATTCCAAACTTTGTTGATTTAGAAAAATACATCCATGTTCATGAAAATTGTAATCGTGGTGTTTTAGCTAATAAAGACGAAAAGATAATTACACATATAAGTAATTTTAGAAAAGTAAAAAGAATCGATGATGTAATAAATTCATTCAATTTAATTAATAAAGAAATTAATTCAAAACTAATATTATTAGGTGATGGTCCAGAGAGAATAAAAGCAGAAAAATTATGTGATGAACTTAATCTTAATAAAAAGGTTTTATTTTTAGGTGCTTCTAATGAGACTGCTAAAATTTTATGTTTAAGTGATGTGTTTATTTTAGCATCAACAACAGAGAGTTTTGGACTTGTAGCTTTAGAAGCAATGGCCTCATCTGTTCCTGTAGTATCTACCAATTCAGGAGGTCTTCCTGAAGTAAATAAAAATGGTTTTTCAGGTTATCTTTCAGATGTTGGCGATATAAATACTATGGCTAAGAATGCAATTAAAATACTTAAAGATTCAACAAAATTGATAAATTTTAAAAAGAATGCAAAACAACAAGCTAATAAGTTTGATGTACACAATATAGTTCCGCATTATGAAGATATTTATAAAAGAACATTAAGTAAACAATCATAAATAATTTATTATGAAAAGAAAAGATTTTTTAAAGATTTCAGCAAGTGCTGCTATGTTTTTTGGTATTACCCCAAAAACTCTTGCCAATTCATCTCAATTAGTGGAATACTTAAAACCTACTTTTGATAATGATGGTTCTTGCTATGAATTAAAAGATCAAGCTATTAAAAAGGTTAGAGTAGGTATTATTGGATTAGGAAATAGAGGCAGTGTGTTGATTCAAATGTTTGATTATTTAATAAAAAATAACTTTGCTGAAATTGTCGCTTTAAGCGATTTAAATGAGAATAACATTGATAAAAATATTAATTACTTAAAAAAAATACAAAAAAGAAAACCTTACATCTATAGTGATAACATTAAATCATGGAAAAAGTTAGTTAAGCGTGATGATATAGATCTTATAATAATAGCAACTCCATGGGATACTCATACTGAAATGTGTATTTATTCAATGGAAAATGATAAGCATGTTGCTTGTGAAGTTCCAATTGCTACTTCACTTGAAGATTGTTGGAAGATTGTTGAAGTTGCAGAATCTACAAAAAAGCATTGTATGATGATGGAAAATTGTTGCTTTAATAATGAAGAGTTATGGTTATTAAATATGATAGATAATGATGTTTTTGGAAATATTAATCATGCCGAAGGAGCTTATATACATGATTTAAGAAAACATCTCTTAGATGATGAATATTATCATAATCAGTGGAGAATAAAGCATCATCAAAATAGAAATGGAAACCTTTACCCCACCCATGGACTGGGTCCTGTATGTTCTTATATGGATATTGGAAGGGGAGATAATTTTAATCACTTAGTTTCTATGAGTTCTAATGAAGAAGCACTGAGTTTGGCTGCAAAATCTATAAATAGTAAATATGATTCATTTTCGTGTGGTGATATGAATACTACACTGATAAAAACTAAACTTGGAAAAACTATTAAGCTTCAATATGATGTACATACAGGTAGACCTTATACAAGATTAAATAATGTCAATGGAACCAAAGCAGCACACCAAGGCTATCCATCAAAATTATATATTAATAACAGTAAATTACAATGGAGCCATAGTTGGTTAAATGAAAAAGAATATGATGATTATCGTAAGAAATATAACCATCCTTTATGGGCTACAATGGAAAAAGAAATATCAAACAAGCAAGCTGGTCATGGTGGAATGGATTTTGTAATGATATATAGAATTATTAGATGTTTAAATAAAGGTCTACCACTTGATATAAATGTTTATGATAGTGTTATGTGGAGTTCAATTCTGCCTCTTTCAGAGATGTCTGTAATTAACGAAAGTAAAACTATAAAAATACCAGATTTTACATCTGGTAAATGGAAAGAGTCTAGGAAATCAGAATTATTGAGAGTTATTTAATTTTAATATAATTATTTCCAATATTTTTTCTTGCTAGTTCTACCAATTCCTGGATTGAAAACATTATTTGGATCTAGTTCCTTATAAAACATTTCTAAAGAAGATTTTGCATCATATTCATGACCGACATTATGCTCTGCTGGATATTCAGCGCCTCTAGCCTCATACGTTTTAAGTAGTTTTTTCTTTAATAAAATAGGGTTTACATCTTTTTTTACTATATAATTAAGATGCATTACATGACAAAATAAATGCCCATAATAAAACTTCTTGTCAAGTAAACAATCAATTTCGTTTGGTAATTTTTCAAACCAATCCTTTTCATTTCTAGGAAAAGCTATATCCATTGATAGCATTCCACCGGTAGTATTTTCATTAAGAGCATGATATCTGCCTATTGCACTTGCAGCAACAAATCGATGTAATATAGCTTTTCTTGCTTCCTTTTTAGTACACTCAAAATAATCACCTTCTTTAAATTTAAAAAAATTACTAAAATATTCTTTAGCTTCTTGAATTCCATCATCTGACATTTCAATTACCCAATGATGTTCATATTTATCTCTAAAATCCTCCATTCTTTTGGGTAAATGATTTGGATATAAATTACTTAAAAACTGCATTAATTTGTCCGATAATTTATTTGGTAAGAATTTTATTTTTGTTGATAATAAATCCACTTTTCTTTTTAATTCAAAAAGAGTTGGGAGGAAATTTGTACCTAATTTATCTATTACAATGAAAGTATCTTTACTATATTTTTTAGCTGCATCGTAACAATCTCTATGTAAGTAGTCTCCTGCTGTTGGAAGAGTTTTAAATTTCGATAGTATATTTCTTCTTATTTCCCAAAATACATCAGGATCATTTGAACCTAAATAAAATACCTTATTTCTTATCGGTTTCGGGTATGTATCTAGTCTAACAGCAAATACCGCAATTTTACCTGCACTTCCTGAAGCACCGTATAATAGTCTACTATCAGAATTAAATCTTGAAGGTGTACTAGAGTCAATTTGACGAATAATTTCTGTGTACTTATTGTCAGAAGCTAATTTATCGGAGTGAATAATATCTCTTTCATTATAATTTCTATTTTCCAAATTATTTAAGATATCTTCTTCAGTTGAACCTAAATTAACTCCAAGATCATTAATTAATTCTAATTTACCGCTTTTATTAACTTTAGCATACAATGATAATTCGGTGTAAGCAGGTCCTCTTTTAACTAATGAACCGCCAGAATTATTACAGACTCCACCAACTATCGAAGCTCCTATTGAAGTTGAACCAATAACAGAATGAGGTTCTCTATTTAATGGTTTTAGTTTATTTTCTAAGTCATATAACGTACTTCCAGCTAATCCAATAACCTGGTTTCCATTATCAATTATTTGAATATCATTAATACGCATGGTATTAATAATAATTATTGGGCGATCATAATTATTGCCATAAGGAGTAGAGCCACCAGTTAATCCTGTATTGGCTGCCTGCATAATTATAATTACATCAGATTTTACACAAACTTGTAATATTTTCCAAAACTCTAATAATGTCGAAGGTCTGACAACTGCTAAAGCTTCTCCTTGACCATATCTCCATCCTTTACAATATGGTTCTTTATTCCATTTAGAAATAATTATAAATTTATCTCCTGAAATTTTTGTCAAATCATCAATTAAACTTTTGTAGTTTTCCAATTTATCAACATTAAACTTATAAACTCAAAATTAATGTAATTTAAAATACAATACATAATTTTTTGTTTTAATCTTAATAATCTATTTTTACTATTTAATCACAATTTTTATGTCTGCTAATACATTTGGAAATATTTTTAAATTGACTTCATTTGGAGAGTCTCATGGACTTGCGTTAGGTGGTATTATTGATGGCTGTCCAGCTGGATTAAAAATTGATTATGATAAAATTAACTTTGAATTAAGCAGAAGAAAACCTGGTCAATCTAAAATAGTAACACAAAGAAAAGAAGATGATCAAGTAGAATTTTTATCAGGAATTTTTGATGGAATTACAACTGGTACTCCAATTGGTTTTATAATTAAAAATTCTAATCAAAAATCTAAAGATTATGATCATATTAAAAATATTTTTAGACCTAGTCATGCTGATTTTACTTATGAAAAAAAATATGGTTTAAGAGATTACAGAGGTGGAGGAAGAAGTTCTGCCCGTGAAACTGTTTGTAGAGTTGTTGCAGGTGCTATTGCTAAACAATTTATTAGTGACATTAATATAACTGCTTATACTTCATCTGTTGGTGAAATTAAACTCGATAAACATTATTCTGAATTAGATTTTTCTAAAATTGAAAATAATTCAATTAGATGTCCTGAAGATTCTACTGCACAATTGATGATTGAAAAAATAAAAGATATTAAAAAAAATGGTGATACTATTGGAGGAGTGATTACATGTGTGATTAAGAATGCGCCAATTGGTATCGGTGAACCTGTTTTTAATAAACTACATGCTAAACTGGGTAGTGCGATGCTTTCAATTAATGCTGTAAAAGGGTTTGAGTTTGGTAGTGGTTTTAAAGGAACTTTATTAAAAGGTAGTGAACATAATGATTTGTTTAATGAAGATAATACAACAGAAACTAATCACTCTGGTGGAATTCAAGGAGGTATTAGCAATGGAATGGATATCTATTTCAATATTGCATTTAAACCTGTAGCTACAATTATGCAAAGGCAAACAACAATCAATTCAGACAGTAAAGAGGTTACTATGATGGGTAAAGGAAGACATGACCCATGTGTTTTACCTAGAGCAATTCCTATTGTTGAATCCATGGCTGCATTAGTTATTGCAGACTTTGTACTTTTATCTAGACTAAATAAATTATAATAAAAAAAAAATGGCTTTACATTGGAAAATTTTAATTGGAATGTTGTTTGGTGTTTTGTTTGGTATTTTAATGCTAAATATTGATGGGGGAGATATGTTAGTCAACAATTGGATCAAACCACTAGGAACTATTTTTGTTAAACTTTTAAAATTAATTGCTATCCCTTTAATTTTGGCATCACTTATCAAGGGTATTTCAGATTTAAAGGATATTTCAAAATTTAAGACTATTGGCTCCAAAACCATTATTACATACATTGTAACAACAGTTGTTGCAATTTCTATTGGTTTAGTCTTAGTTAATGTAATTAATCCAGGTTCGGGTATTTCTAGTGAAACTGTAGAGAGATTAACATCCACATACTCTGAAAGTTCTGGTGTTCAATCTAAATTAGCGGAAGCAAACAATCAAATACAAAGTAGTCCATTACAGTTTCTTGTAGATACAGTTCCAGACAACGCATTTAAAGCGATGTCTAATAATTCATTAATGCTACAAGTTATATTTTTTACAATATTTTTAGGAATTAGTATGCTTTTAATTGGAGAAGAAAAGTCAAAATCATTAAAATCATTTTTTGATTCCCTAAATTTTGTTGTTTTAAAGATGGTTGATTTGATTATGAAAACAGCTCCTTATGCTGTATTTGCACTATTAGCTAGTGTGATTACCTCCTCTAATGACTCTGATCTATTATTAGCACTTTTAAAATATAGTGGAGTTGTATGTCTAGGACTATTTTTTATGCTAACAGTTTATTGCATTGCTGTTTATTTTATAACAAATTCTAACCCCTTAGTCTTTTTAAAAAAAATCAGTCCAGCTCAGCTTTTGGCATTTTCCACCAGTAGTAGTGCAGCAACATTACCATTAACAATGGATAGAGTTGAAAATCATATTGGAGTTGACAGAGAAGTGTCTAGTTTTGTTTTACCAGTTGGAGCCACTATTAATATGGATGGAACAAGTTTGTACCAAGCTGTAGCAGCTGTATTTATTGCTCAAGCATTAGAATTTGATTTGACATTAGCAGATCAGTTAACTATTGTGTTGACAGCTTTATTAGCATCTATAGGTAGTGCCGCAGTCCCTGGTGCAGGAATGGTAATGTTAGTTATCGTGTTAGAATCAATTGGTTTTCCTTCTGACAAATTAGCAATTGGTTTAGCTTTAATATTTGCAGTTGATAGACCTTTAGACATGTGCAGAACAGTTGTTAATGTTACAGGTGATGCTGCTGTTTCCATGATAGTAGGCAAATCGGTTGGTAAGTTTAAAGGCATAAAACAATAACATTGTTGCTTGATAACTTAAATAAAGATTGGAAAATTCATTTAAAAGAAGAGTTATATAAAGACTACTTCTTTAATCTAACTAATAGAGTCAAGCAAGAATATTCAAATTACACATGTTTTCCTCCAATTGATAATATTTTTGATTCCCTAAATTTTTGTTTGCTATCTAAATTAAAGGTTGTTATAATAGGGCAGGACCCTTATCATCAAGAAAGTCTAGCTAATGGATTATCTTTTTCAGTTAGTAAAGATGTTAAAATACCATCATCTTTAAAAAATATATTTAAAGAATTAAACACTGATATCAATAAGCCAATGCCTAATAATGGTGATCTCACCTATTTATCTAAACAAGGAGTTTTACTACTTAACAGTTGTTTGTCAGTTAGAATCAATTCACCTGGAAGTCATTACAACTTTGGTTGGGAAATATTTACTGATAAAATAATTTCAATTATCTCTAAGAAAAAAAATAATGTTGTTTTTTTACTATGGGGTAATAAGTCTATTTCAAAATCTAAATTGATAGACACAAATAAACATTTAATACTCACCTCTGGTCATCCATCACCACTTAGTGCTAATAGAGGATATTGGTTTGGAAATAGACATTTTAGCAAGACAAATGAATATTTAAAGAACAAAGGGTTAGAAAAAATTTATTGGTGATATTATTTACTAATTGAAATAGGATTAACTGCTTCTGTAGTTATATAAGCTTGAGGATTGTTTTTGTTTATAATTTTTAAAACTTTATTTAGTTTTTTTCTTGCTACAATACACCAGTAAATCTTTACAGCACCGTCTCTACCTTCTCCATTAATTACAGTAACTGCGTATCCGTTATCTCTTAATATATTTGCTAAATTATTAGATTCATTTGGAATAAAAACTTTAACAACCATACTGCCAACTCCAATTATATTTTCTAAGTAAGATCCAAGTATAGTTCCTGCAGCAAAACCAGCAGCATATCCTCCAATTAAAATAGGATCAGCCACATTTTGAATAACTTTCGATACAGCTATAATCCAAATAGCAGACTCAATCAATCCAATAAAAGCTGCGTGATATGGTTTGTTTCTTGAAACAAGTAAAGCTCTTAAAGTGCCTAAACTTTGGTCAGCAAGGCGAAGAATAAAAATAAATAAAGTTGATATTATAAGTCCGATAATTTATCTAAAGTTAAAAGTATTAATCTATTGATTGTTTTGTTTGGATTAAGACTGTAAGTGCCATTTTCTCTATTGGCCAATATTGCATTTAAAGAAATAGCATTATGGCCTAATATTTTTGACATCCCGTAAATAATAGCAGTTTCCATTTCAAGATTTGTAACCCTATCATTTGAAAAAGATATTTTCTTTAATTCACTAATAAAATTTTGGTTGGAACTCTCTATTCTTATAGATCTTCCTTGGCTTCCGTAAAATCCATTACAAGTAACGGTAACACCAGAAAAATCAGAAATAATCTCAAAATGTTTAAATAGGCTTTCTGAGCAATTAAAACACAATGGAAGAAGTTTATGGTTATTAAATTTATAATCGTTGAGATAATTGTCCGCATTATTGTAAGTATGGTCATTACTTATCTTATAATTATTTAAGAAACCATCAATATCAATTGCTTTAGAACTAATAAGTAAAGAATCAACAGGTATATCTTTTTGAATGGCTCCAGATGTACCTATTCTTATTAAGTTAAGCTTAGTTAGTTTAGGTTTAAGATTTCTAGTTTCAAAATCGATATTAACTAAACTATCCAATTCATTAAGTACAATATCAATATTTCCAGAACCTATTCCTGTAGATATTACAGAAATTCTTCTGTTTTTATAAACACCTGTTACTGTTTTAAATTCACGATTAGAAACTGAAAATTCGATAGAATGAAAATGTTTTGAAATTAAATCTACCCTTTGTGGATCTCCAACCAATATAATAGAATCAGATATATTATTGGGTTTTAATTTTAGATGATAAACACTACCATCTTCATTAAAGATTAATTCAGATTCTTTTTGATTTAACATAGTTTAAATTTAGCCTCCAACTCGTTTAGTTTTAAAACCTTTTGAA
>ERZ891134.386-NODE-386-length-37787-cov-5.945987_pt1 | contig 37787 bp, 34 predicted proteins | sample MGYA00520888_ERZ891134 | MGnify/ENA primary metagenome ERZ891134 (study PRJEB32303, sample SAMEA104408692) | aquatic metagenome | biome: Brackish water; feature: Coastal; material: water | place: Baltic Sea | collected 2014-10-23 | depth 10 m ... | reverse complement strand
AGCTCATGCATTTTCTGCCATGGGTTTTCCACTCATCTTGACGGCGCGTTCGGTCGATCATTTATCTAAGGTGAAGGAAGAATGCCTTAATACAGGGTCACCTAAAGTGGAGCTGGTAGAGGTGGATTTCCTAGGGGATAATCCACTTAGGGAGTTAGGTCAATTACAGTCTAAACCGTCTATATTAATAAATAATGCAGGAGATTTTTTATTTAAAGATCTGCAGGACTCAACCGATCAAGATTACCTACATCAATTCTCTGTAAATGCCTTAGGAACCATCCGGGTTACCGATCATTTATTGCCCGTGTTAAGCAAGCAAAAGCAGGCACTTATTGTGAATATTTGTTCCAAAGCATCCGTAGTTGGTTATGCTGATGCAAGTGCATACAGCGTAAGTAAGCATGCCCTCTATGGATATGGAAAGGCATTGCGGGCTCATCTTCTGCAATTCGCCCCCCACGTTGCTTGTACAAATATACTTTTAGGGCAAACACTCTCTAGTTCGTGGGATGGCTTAGATGTCGACCATGAGTTATTAATTGACCCGGTTGATGTAGCGGAAGTGATCCTTGGTCTAACTAGCTTAGGTACTAGAACGGTTGTGGAAGAAATAACCATTATGCCATCCAAAGGAGAACTTCCAAGATGATAGTATGGGCAACTGCATCAAGCACATAGATAACTGCATCAACCAGATAGGTTATTGAATCCAGTTACACGTAACACACACATTATTTCTTTTGCTCATTAAGCTGCTTAGCCTGTTAGAACTTAGCTAAGATAGGGAGAAAAGGTCGCCTTTAGATCGCTGTTGATATCTTCAATGAGAGTGGGAGAAAAGGTGGATCCGGTTAACAGTTCGAATAGTTGAGCATATCGTTCGTACACCTCTATTCGAAATGAGTCGGGTAGATCTGGAAGGACTTGGCCTTCTTTGCCCTGAAAGTTATTATTCATGAGCCATTCTCTAAGAAACTCCTTAGAGAGTTGTTTCTGTGGCTGTTGGTTGTGTTGCCGTTGTTCAAAGCCATCGGCATAAAAATATCGAGAAGAATCGGTAGTGTGAACTTCATCGATGAGGGTTAATTCACCTTCATATAAGCCAAATTCATACTTGGTATCTACAAGAATGAGCCCTTGTTCACGTGCTATTTGTTGGCCTGTGCTAAATAATTCAAAGGCCTTTTCTCTAATTTCTGCCCAAAGAGTAGCGCTTACAATATTCTGAGCAAGTATTTCTTGTTCCGAAATATCTTCATCATGACCTTCGGTTGCCTTGGTGGCTGGAGTCAGAATAGGCTCTGGAAGAGGATCGTGTTCGTTCAGACCTTCGGGCAGGTCTACCCCACAAAGGATTCGTTCCCCGCTTTTGTACGTTCTCCAAGCATGACCGGTTAGATGAGCCCGAATAACTACCTCTATTGGTATGGGAATGCATTTTTTGGCAATGGTAATATTAGGGTGTGGAACCTCAATAATATGATTTGGTACAATATGAGATACCTTTGCAAATCCAAATTCTGCTAGTTGATTCAGAATTTGACCCTTAAAAGGAATAGCTTGATGCATGATAAAATCAAAGGCAGATATTCTATCCGTTACCAAAATACCTAGGGTTTGGCTATTTAAGGTATAGACTTCTCTAACTTTGCCTTTGTAGGGTTCTGTAACAGTAGGATGAGAACTCGTAGTAATGCAGTGTGTAAGTGCGCGCTGAAAATCCAAAACGGTTTGACTTATGGGTTGCAAAAAGTGAATACTAAAGAGAGATCAGTTGAAACTATGACCTCTCTGTTGATCCTCTAGGTATTAAAATAGGATTTATCATGGTCTGAAAAAGCTGGGTGTCCTTACTTTTGATGATGGCTAGCAGTCGTGAAATGGCCTGAGTTCCAATAGTGTGCATCTGTTGGTCTATGGTCGTTAAGTCAAGATATTTACTCAGCTTTATGTTATCGTATCCCATGATAGCTACATCTTCAGGTACTCGAAGTCCAAGTCGACTTATTGCGTGTAATGCTCCTAAAGCCATAGAGTCATTAAGGCAGAAAATAGCATCGGGAAATTCACTCATTTTGGAGTATTTGTTGATGGCTTCAAATCCAGCTTCTTCGGTGAATCCGGCATGTTTACTTGTATCACCGGTGATAAAATATTCTTTTTTAGGGCTTTTTTTGAGCTTTTTAAATGCGTCTTTGAATCCATTTTCACGCTCGATGGAAGTTCTAGTTTTAATAGGCGTGCTAATCATTCCAATCCGTTCGTATCCCGATTTAATGAGGTGCTCGCCTGCCATAAAACCACCTTGATAGTCATTGACCATAAAATAATTATAGTCCTTGTGTTGCGAATTGACTAAGACTACAGGAACTCCGCTGCTTTGCAGGTGTAAATGGGCTGTATCACTCACATCTATCGAAATGAGTATGACAGCATCCGCAGAACCACGGTCAAAAAAGTTTATTACCGCTTCTTCAGGATCCTTTGATCCCGTGTTGTAAAGAATAATATCCAAATCAGTTTTCTTCAGCTCATCTTTAACCCCTTTGAGTACTTCATTAAAAAAAGGTGTGGTAAAAGAGGGGACTGCAACGGCTAACATTTGAGGTTCTTTGCTAGCCAATTTGCGGGCATTAACCTGTGGGCGAAAGTTCAGGGTTTTAATGGCTTCCTGCACTCGTTCTTTGGTTTTATCCGATACATTTAGTGAGCCATTTAACACCCTAGATACGGTTGATATGGCTACATCAGCCCGTTTGGCTACGTCGTAGATGGTAACTTTTTTATTCATGAGTCTTTAATTTTCTTAACACCAAATATAGGTACAGATCGTTTGTAGAAGTAGGTTTAATCAGCCTTGGTTTGAGCTTAGCTGAGTGTGATTTTTATCAGACGGAGACACTGTTCTACTCATTATCAGGTTTAATTCTGTGCGCTTATAACCTGTGATTACTAAATAAAAAAGGCTATATAGTTTTGCGCCTTTTGTTTATTAGTTAAATTTTAATTCTGTTCTATATAAACAAATTACTAGTTCAAGTATAACAAACTTTCTGAAGATATGGTATGTGTAAGAAGTATTAATTTTAATTTATTAATAATGGAACTATTTGCGCCGCAACGTACTTTAGTAATACATGAGCGCACTAATTAAATATCCAGCTAGTTTAATTCGACCTCTATATGAGCGTACTTCTTTTCATCGTTCGGTGATTGACGAAATGAATAATGATTTGCTCAAGCCGGCTTATTCGCATTGCCGCGCAATTACTCGTTACTACGCTAAAACATTCTATATGGCAACACGGTTCTTGCCAAATGATAAGCAAAGAGGCATATTTGCGATTTACGGTTACTGCCGTTATATAGATAATCTGGTTGATGATAATATGGATCTGATCAACAACCAGTGTATACCTAACGAGCAGTTATCTGATCAATTGGATAAACTCAGATCCAAGATCACTGACATTTATGCGGGTGACATTGAATCGGACGACCCAATTTTTACCGCTTTTGCAGACACCTTCCTTCACTATGAAATTCCTCAAGAACTCCCACTTATGCTCATTGATGGAGTGGAGCAGGATTTGTACAAAACTCGATTTTTAAATTTCAAAGAAATTTATGACTACTCATTTAAAGTAGCATCCGTTGTTGGTTTAATGACAACCCCCGTCTTTGGTTATAAAGATGAACAAGCATTGAATTATGCTGCTGACCTGGGTATAGCTATGCAATTGACCAATATATTACGCGATGTGGGTGAGGATATTGACCGTGATCGTATTTATTTGGCGCAGGATGAACTCACTGCTTTTGGCTTAACTGAGCAAGATATATTGAGTAGAAGGATGGATGATCGATTTGTTGAGTTTATGAAATATCAAATAAAAAGGGCTAGAGAATATTACCAGCGCGCTGAAAGCGGTATTTCTATGCTGGATCGAAATGCTCGACTCCCGGTATACTTAGCGCGATACAATTATGCCAAGATTTTAGATAAAATAGAAGAAAACAACTATGATGTTTTCACTTCTAGAGCCTACCTCTCCAAATTTGAGAAGCTTAGTATACTTCCTCAGATACTGTACAAAATCAACAGAGCTTCGTAATTTAGCTTAGCTGAAGACACGATTTTTCATCTTTCTACAACTTCGGCTTAGTTAGAAGTGTGCAGTTTAGTATCTTGTCAGTCTATTCAGGATACAACCATTTTCTAGTGTACAGAGCATAATCTCATATCATACTGTATTATGAGGCAGATAAATAAAATACTTATTGCGAATCGTGGTGAGATAGCTGTTCGCATTATCCGGAGTTGTTCCTCCCTCGGCATAAAAACAGTGGCTGTATACAGCGAGGCAGATGTTTTTGCACCCCATGTTCGAATGGCTGACGAATCGGTATGTATTGGTCCTGCTGCTTCATCTCAGAGTTACTTGGTTATGGATACTATTTTAAAGGCCGCAGTTCGTACGGGCGCCCAAGCCATTCATCCTGGATATGGTTTTTTGAGTGAAAACGCCATCTTTGCTAAGAGATGTCAAGAAGCTGGAATTGTATTTATTGGTCCATCACCGAATGCTATTGAGCTGATGGGGGATAAAATGAAAGCTCGTGCATTGGTCCAAGAGCGTGGAATACCTTTTCCTCCTGGCTTAGTTGAGCCTATACTCCCTAAAGATAATGTTGAACAAATCGCCAGCGAAATTGGATACCCCATTCTCATAAAAGCAGCGGCTGGCGGAGGAGGCAAAGGTATGCGTATAGTTTACGAGGAATCGGAGCTCAGAAAAGCCGTAAAAATGGCGGCGTCTGAGGCACAAAATGCCTTTGGGGATGCGCGGGTCTACATAGAGAAATATCTTGAAAACCCTCGACATGTTGAAATACAAGTCTTAGCGGATGAGCATGGGCAGTATTTTCACTTATTTGATAGAGAATGTTCCATACAACGGCGGCATCAAAAAGTGGTAGAGGAAGCGCCTTGTGCTATTTTAACCGATGATTTACGAGAAAAAATGGCACAGTCAGCCATCCAGATCGCGAGAGGTTGTGATTACCATGGTGTGGGTACCGTCGAATTCCTGGTGGACAAACACTTGGATTATTACTTTCTGGAAATGAATACTCGGTTGCAAGTGGAGCATCCGGTAACAGAAATGATCACAGGCTTAGATTTAGTTGAATTGCAAATACGGGTAGCAAGAGGAGAGAAATTAGATTTGTTGCAGAAAGATATTCAGATACAAGGTCATGCCATCGAATGTAGAATTTATGCCGAGGATCCATTCCATAACTTTTTGCCCGACATTGGATTTTTAGCCAAGCATCGGATTCCATCTGGCATGGGAGTTCGTGTCGATAGTGGGGTAGAAGAGGGAGCTGAGGTACCTATTCACTATGATCCTATGATTTCAAAACTGAGTGTTCATGCCCCCACCCGTGATAAAGCCATAGAAAAGATGAGAACAGCACTTAGTGAATACGAAATTGAAGGATGCCAAACCACTATTTCCTTCTGTGACTATTGCATGCAACATCCCAGCTTTACTCAAGGTCAATATGACACTCATTTTGTCTCGGATTTTTTCACTCCCGATCTAGAGAATGACCGACTTAGTAATAAGCATTCAAAAAGCCAGCCCGATTCGAGCGTTATTGCGTTAATGGCAGGGGTGCTTTTTGAACATAAAGTCACCAAAAAAGAACATAAAACATCTACAACTACCTCATCAGCTTCACCTGCCAGTACCCCTTGGTGGACGGCAAGAAGAGCTAACTAATGTTATGAACGAAGTATTATTTAAACAGTTAACCGATTTAAAGACAGAGCAGCGAAATCCGAACACTCAAGACATCGATTTAGATGATGCGCTTAGTATCGCTCAAAAAATTAACAATGAAGACCAAAAAGTGGCCGTGGCTGTTGGTGAAAAGCTGCCTCAAATAGCTCAAGCTATAGATTGGGTGGCCCAAGCCTTATCTCTTGGTGGACGATTACTCTATTTTGGGGCAGGAACCAGTGGTCGTCTAGGGGTACTGGATGCCGCAGAATGTCCACCCACTTTTGGAACGAAGCCTGAACAGGTTCAGGGATTTATTGCTGGCGGTGAGGCCGCCATGTTTGTAGCTCAAGAAAAGGCAGAAGACCAAGAAGATATTGGAATAGCAGATTTGAATGCGGTTCATCCCACACGGGCCGATATAATTTGTGGACTAGCTGCAAGTGGAAGGACTCCTTATGTTCATGGAGCGCTGAAACGAGGAATGGAAATTGGCTGCAAAACCATTTTTGTTACTACCGTTCCAAAGGAGCAGCTCACTATTTCCCCAGACTTAGTGATTGATGTACCTGTCGGTCCCGAGGTAATCATGGGGAGTACTAGAATGAAAAGTGCCACTGCCCAAAAAATGGTGTTGAATATGATTACTACTGGCGCGATGATCCGTCAAGGTAAAGTCTATGAAAATGTGATGGTTGACCTTATGCTAACCAATGCCAAATTGGTAGAACGGGCAAAGCGAATTATCATGAATTTTAGCTCACTGGATTATAAAGGGGCCTCTGAAGTATTAGAGCAGGCTAATGGGCATGTTAAAACAGCATTGGTCATGGCGCTGGGTGGGCATTCAAAAGAAGCAGCGGAATCGTTGCTTGAAGCCCATCAGGGATTTATTCGAAAGGCTTTAGAATCATAACCTTAGGTAATTGGGATGTCAATCAGACTATTTAGTATCTATATGTGGCTGTATTATAGCCTACTTTTTATAGTTTTTTTCGTACTCATATCCCTCACTTTTTTACTCACGTTCCCCTTTGATCCCTACCGTCGTATACCCAATAGAGTGCTTTCTTGGATGGCTTGGTGTATGATGCATCCCAGTCCAAGTTGGCAGATTCAGATCGAACATACTGAATTACTCAATAAAACAACGCCGACAATCTATGTGTGTAACCACGAAAGTTTTTTGGATATCCCTTTAATTTACCAACTACCAATTCGGATGAAATGGGTAGTTAAGCATAGTATGACCTATATTCCAATTATGGGTTGGATGGTTAGACTGACGGGGCAACTAACCATCAACCGATCTAAAAAATCGGCCCTTAAGAAGTTGAACAACCTAGTTCAACCACTAAAATCTGGTATTCCCGTGATGCTTTTTCCAGAGGGTACACGCTCTCTTGATGGAAGTCTGCAACCCTTTAAAAATGGCGCATTTTTATTAGCAATGGAACATGGTTTTCCTATTCAACCTTTGGTAATAGAAGGGGCGTTTGAAGTGTTGAGATCCGGAAGTTCCTTATTTCAGCCGAAGGCCCATTTCCTGTTGCGAGTTCTTCCAAGCGTTGATCCCAAAGAATTTGCTTCTATGTCCGAGCTGAAACAAACGGTGCAAAGGAACATGTCGGATGCGTTGACAGAGTTAGAATCTGCTCAGCAGAATTGAACCAAGATAAGTCAGGGTAATCCAAGCAGTCCATTTCTATCTAGCCATTTTAAACACTAGATTACAAAGTATGTGGTTCGACTCATTCCCCATTTATTGGTCTTTGTATAAAAAAGCATATCCGCTCCGTATGATGGGAGCGCTGTGTGGGGTGTTGATACTCTTTATCGCTTTATTTAAATGGCCAATGGAACCTAGGCCAAACCTAAGCCAGCAAGAAATAAAGTCCATTTCTAAGGAAGAGTTGGTGCTTCAACCCATGATAGTAACTCGTCAAAATGTTGGCGCAGCAGCTCCGCCAAAACCAATTGTCCCAGCTTTAGCACCTGAATACCGACTCATAGAGGAAGATATCTTACCCATTGAGCAACCGAACCTTCTGGTTACTGAGTTTGAGCAATCTCGAAATGCCAGCACGGGATGGATGGGCGACGAGCAAAAAATCACGGGTGATCCGGATCGCGTAGCTCGCATAAAAAAAATAGTGGAGCCTTCTTATACCAATGAGGCATTAACGAGTGGGGAACAATATATAATCGGAGTTGAAATGGTCATTGACCCCTCCGGAAGGGTGGTAGAAGCCTATATTTCCTCAATCGAACAGCTGCTCTCTAATGGCGAACGACTCAAACGAGAGCAGGTTCAGTATGGAATTTTGGAAGCTATTATAGAGGCTGCTTTTTTGTGGGAATTTAGCCCAGCAGTTAAAGAGGGCCGACCGGTTAGAACCCAAAGAACCGAGCTTTTTCTTTTTGGCTTGTAGATTGTGAATGCCTCATAATAGGCGTATATTTGCCTACCTTTTGGAGAGGTGCCGGAGCGGTCGAACGGGCTCGCCTGGAAAGCGTGTGTGCCCCCACCGGGGTACCGAGGGTTCGAATCCCTCCCTCTCCGCTGTTTTTGAAGTATTAACATATCATTACTACCCGAACGGGCAGTTTTCAATCACCGTATATATAGTATATTTTGGTAGTCATAATCTACAACTAATTTACCTTTATGAAGATTACACGTCTTAATGTTGTCTTGGGGTTTAGCCTTCTTTTTGTCTGGGCTTGTGAAACTCCGCAGCAACCCAATTTCACGACCTCACAAAAAGTAGATGCTCCGCTGCTCACCAACAAAACATTGCAGTTTCTTGGTGGGGGAGGAGATATTGAAGTACTAATAGATACAACTAAAGCAGAATTTGACTCAGTATTTACGGTAACACAAAGTGGCCCTGATGCTGGATTTCTCACCATCAGTAAAACCGAAAGCTTTGAATTCGGAGATCTAAATGACGCTATCCCTGAGATTAGTGCCGAAGGCACTGAGTTCAGTGCCGAAGTGGGTGAACTATCCTTGGGCAGTTTTTCATCGGGCAATGGCGCCTTGGGTGAAGCTAATTTTGAGGAATTAACCGGTCTAAACCCTAGTTTAGTACCCCCAGGTACTCCTCTATTTGGCGCAGCTTCTCCTGCAGTTAACATAGAAGTGGGAGCTAATACGGACTTCTTTAGCAGTGCAACGATTAAGCGGGGTGCTATCGAAGTGGGTTTGACGAACGATCTGGGCTTTGACATTAACCAGTTGACATTAACGTTGAAATCTGGCTCAACAGAAGTTAGCACCACAACCGTCACGTCGTTTGAAGCTAGTTCCAATAGAACAGCTACGTTACCTTTTGACGAGGGCGATGTATTAGAAGACATCAACATCGATGTAGAAATGTCCTGGTTAACTCAAAATACCTCAGCGGTGCCCACTGCACTTATAGTTGAAAGTATTGATGGGGTGGATTTGGTAGCCTCAGAGGTAGTTGCTGCCCTTGAGTCTCAAGACTTTTCATCTACCAGTACCACCAGCTTTGACGCTACTGAGTTCCAATTTACTGATGAAGCTCACTACATTGAATTGGAATCTGGAAGTATTAACATAGCCCCAATCGTTAACGGCTTAGATCTGGATATAGAAGAGTTGGTGATTTCTTTTCCTGGCATTAGAAAGTCACCTTATGGTGCTGGTGATAGCTTGGTGATTTCGTACTTAGGGGCTGAAAAAGTTAGTCGAAGCGCATCATCCATTGCAAAAAATATTGATTTGGCTGGGTATCGCTTGTATGCCTTGAATAACGAGATTAGTTATACTACTAAAGCGTTAACAGAGAATACTCAAGATGCAGCACCTGATCAACAAAATAGAACCATAAATGAACTGCAGTCCATTAGTTCAAGCGTGGCTATTGAGAATCTAAAGATTGCTGAAGCATTTGGGCAGGTTAAGCCACAAACTGTGCTACTTGGAGACGATGATATCAGCAACAATGTAGGCGAGGAACAGGTAATTGACATTATGAATGATACCGAGGCCGAACTCACAGAGATTGATGGGTTAGAAGATTTGTCGTCTCAGCTGGATGGCTTAGAGTTTACACAAGCCCGATTATCAATCGATTACACGAGTAACATTGGGATACCTACTACCATATACGCAGCAATCATGGGTGTGGATGGTGATGGGAACCAGTTTTTTCTAACGGGAACACCCGGCAGTGATAAAGAAGTGAAGCAGTCTGATTCGATTGAAGGCTTGGTCATGGATGGCGTAGCTTTGGAGACCAATCAACTTATCAAGTTTAGTCTGGAAACTCCACCTAGTGGCCAAACCATAACAAGCAGTGTTGAATTTAATGGTGATAACTCTACTGTAGTAGACTTTTTGAATGAACTTCCCAACGAAATACGATTTATTGGAAAAGCCATTATTAATGAAGATGGGCAGGCAGCAACCATAGCGACACCGCTTGAATTTAGTCCTTCTTTTGCCGTTGACTTACCCTTAGCATTCCAAACCACTACTGCTGCTACCTACAGTGATACAACCGAGACCGACGCACTGGAAGGTTTACCTGGCGCGGATGATGAAGGTGGAGCTAGTATTAGTGGGGGTCAAATCATCATCAACTATGAAAATGGTCTTCCTCTTGGTTTTGGCTTAGATTTGGAGTTTTTAGATCAAAATAATATGGCAATCACTACTATTCCTTTAGGAAATGAGGAGCCAATAGTACTAACCGCTGCTTCTGTGGATGCGGTAACTCGATATGTGAGTTCTCCAACCGTTTCTTCGACCATCTTGTCTTTGAGTAAAGCACAGTTTGACGAGCTTAACAAAACCAAATCAGTGGTTATTTCTGCTCGATTAAATTCTTCTAACAACGAGGAAGTGAAATTAAAAACAACCGATTATATCACGATTAATATTTCGGTGAGCTTACAATTAGAAACAAACGTAGGCGACAATTAAGGAGTACCGAATCATGAAACGTATATTTATACTAGTTTTTTTACTAATTAGCGCTGTTCAAACCAACTCTTGGGCACAGAATAGACATTACAATACCATGACCTTAGGAATGGGTGGGGGCGGTGTGGCCGTGATCGATGGATACCACGCTAACTTTTTGAACCCAGCAAACCTCATGATCAACAAAGATCGAGTCCCTTCTCATCAAGTGGGGATATTTGGGGGATTTGGTTTACATGCGGGTGGCTCCTTACTCAATGTAGGCGTTTACAATGATTACCTAACTAAAGGGTTAACTATTGAAGGACAAACAAGGGAGGACATGCTGGATGCTTGGTTTGGAAGCAGCTCTTCAAATACTCGAGATATCGGCTTTACCAATGATATTGTTCCCTTTGGTTTCTCTAAGAGAACCTCAAAAGCGGCATTTTCTTTAGCAACACGAGTCCGAACTATTCAGGATTTTACCTTGAACAAGGGTGCGGCTGAGGTATATTTTTATGGTTTAGATTCTGATAAGTTTTCTGACCCTGTACCATTTAATATAAACTCCAGAACCTTATCCTTTGCGGAGATATCTATTGGATACGCAATGGCCCTACCCATACCTTTGGAAGGTCTCATTGAAAAATTGCCATTCATTAATGAAATAGATCTTTATGCAGGTATTGCTCCAAAATTCCTGATTGGACTTCAATCATTTGAAATGGACTTTCAGTCAACCCTAGAAGTAAATTCTCCTTTGGAAGTGGGTAATACCATCAATCATGACTTTGCCTATACTATTTATTCATACGGAGATATTTCTACACAACTCAACAACTTTGTTCAAGCTAAAGAAAATAACCCAGATGCCGTACTTGATGACTATCTGGATTACTCAGGCTCCGATATCGGTTCACTTGGCTCTGGCTTTGGGTATGATTTAGGAGTAACTCTAGACTTAGATGTTTCTCTTCCAATATTGAGTGTGTTAAGTGAGGAGCAGCATTTAAGAATTAGTGCAGCACTTTCTGATATGGGCAGTATCTCTTATGATAGCAACCCGCGGACGTTTTCTGCAAGTAGCACATTCAGTTTTGATGCGGATGCAGGTGGAGATGAAGTAGGGGACTTTTATGACAATCTTTCCGATAGTTTATCCAATGATATATATGGTGACTTCAATTCCAATTCAGCAAGCGCTCGGACCTACGATTTATTAAGTACATTTAATTTTGGTGCCGCTTTAGTGGTAGGTAAGCTAACCGCTTCAATAGATATTTCGAAGGGCTTTAATGATTTGGGTAGTAATACTAAAAACTCAGTTATGACTGCTGGAGCCGAATATCGCCTGTTCGATTTTATTCCTATTCGATTTGGTACTCGCCTCGGGGCAGGAACTGCCGCCGCATATTCTTTTGGTACTGGAATAGATATAAAAAACCTAGAGTTATCTATTAGTGGGATGGCAGTTAATGATGCTAGTGTAGGTGGAACTTCCGCAACAGTAGCTATGAGTGGCCTAGTCCTAAGATTCTAGCCAATCCAATTGTTTTGAATTAGCTATTAGTAGCCTGAAACAGCGGTGAATATACTTTTTGATTAATGGAAGCTCTAGGGCTTCCATTTTTTTTATGACCTTTTAAAAGGCTGGTAGTAATTCTGCTGGTTTAGTTATTTCTAAACTCCTTGAACCGATCTAATGTAACTTCAGGTGGAAGTGGATGGTTAAATGATAAGGAAGCTGCGAATAGTTGCGCATAGTAATGACTATATAAAAGCCCTTTTGAGCCTAAGCCTCTAAACACGTAATGCCCCTTGTAAGTAGGTAATTCATCTATAATAGGCATTCTGTCTGGGGTAGAGAATCGGAAGCCCGCCCACATAGATTCTTGAACAATTCTGCTGGATAGCCTCTCATGTATTCTATCCAGTTTATTTTTAAGATAGAGGTTGCCTTTTGAGTCCGGTAATGGACCGGGAAATCGATGTTCATAGGTGCTTCCCATCACCAAGTTACTACCATCCAATGAACATAAGTACCCCTGTGCGCTGATGGCGTATTCTTTCAGAAATGAACTCCAGTTATTTGTTTGATTACTCTGATTTGTAACCACCTGCAAGGGTGAATTATTCTCATAGGTTGAATCTACTAACTTAAATTGCAAGGTTTGTCCCTTCACAATTACACCAGGTATCATTGCTTTGATCATTTCTTCTGCACCGGTGCAGTGGATAATAATATCCGCTTGCATCTCAATATCTTCATCTCTAAATACCCAATAATTGGGGTCTGCGAGTTGTTCAGCATGACTCGTTTTACGTGATTGAGAGGTAAAGCTCTCATACTCTTCCAGCAATGAAAAGTTAGGTTGATCACTTAGCCAATTTATCAGATTTTGAAGGTACATTTTAGGATTAACAACATACCCATTGTGTACAATCAAGGCCCCAAAGTTAGGGTTAATCAAAGGAAATCGTTCAGCTACTTCTTCCGGGGTCACCCATTCTGCAACTCCTTTTCCCCATTGATCTGAAAGATAATTTTGGAGGGTTTTTTGAGCTATTTCTGCGTCAAAGCAAGGTCGGATTATACCTCTGTTTTGAATAAAATCTTGCGCCTTGGAAAATGGACTTAACTGCTGTAAGGCGTCTATTTGGGCAATTGACTCTAAACTTTTAAATCCTTTTTTAGCAAACCTACCTGTTGCAGGATTTATCATTGCAAGGGGAGTACCTGAAGCTCCAGATCCAATGGTATTACGTTCAACTAAAAGTACTCGTTTACCTTGCATTATTAAATAATAAGCAAGTAAACTACCTGAGAGTCCTCCACCTATGATTCCGTAGTCAAAACGCATAAAGTAAACCTTATATTTAATTGAACAGCAGCCGGAGCTTAGAGGCATTAGTGTGTATTAAGCAGATTTCTGCTATACTATTCAGCCGTTATTGAATGTAGGTTAGTCTATATAGTTATCCGCGATAGTTCCTACGTTCAATTAGTTTTTTGATTTTTTTGTTTCCAATCCACACTTTAACGTTCGTTTCTATATCGATGAGTTCTAAATTCACGGTATAGAATATAGCAGTGGTTCGACCATCGGGTGCATCATCCAGGATAGAACTGATATTTCCGATGAGCATATAATCGGCACCTAGCTCTCTTGCCATAGCACTCATGCTCTCTAAGGAGGAGTAGCTCTGCTGGTCTAGTCGCTCATCTCTAATTTCCATTCGTTCTGATGCATTTGCAACTAAGGTTACTGATCCGGAATTCACGAATGCCCGTTCCATTTCTTTAGTGATTACTTCGGTATCGATGTGTTCCATACTTTCGTTTCGAACGGTTCCAACGATAACAACAGGTGGTTTTTCTGCAGATTCAGTGTAGTTGCTTAACCATCGATTACTTAGGGCATCACCAATCATTTCCTCGGAGACCAATCGGGCGTCTGTGTCATTCCATTTGCCGGATAATTCGGTAGTGCTATCCGGGGATATTCGGCTGATAGTGTTTACTGGTTTACATTGAATGCCAATGATTAGAAGTACAAAAAGGCTAAGGCTAATGGTTGTTTTCATAGTGGGATTATTTTGCGTTAGTAATCTGTGAATAATAATACGGGTTCATATGCTTAGTAGCTATTGCATTAATATGCTAGATGCGTTTCAAGCAGGTGTACCGACTTTTTCTGGTTTATTTGAACGTCTCTAAATTCGGAGTATATGGCTAGCCCTTGTTTGTTTATATATCGAAACTCGATTTCATACGAGCCAGGATCTAACTGGAAGGCATGGGCAAATACATTTCCAGGAAGGCTGGACCAGGAACGTAGATCTGCTTTTTCAGAACCTTCTTTGTAAAGGAATCCTGCAAATTCTAATAAATGGGCAAAAAACGAATCTTCCTCTTCCGGCATATTCTCAACCCAACGTGTCCCAGAATATTTTGATATGGCTCGTAGTAAGGCTCGCCCGTATATAATGGGCATTTTCGAGCTGTAGACTTCTTGTGCTATATCGTGCATGGACTCAAGTAGTATACTGTGCCCCATTAGTGAATCTCCAACCCAAATTTGAACCCCCATTATCTTCGAGCGATAAGGATTAAGAATAGGTAGAGAGACCTTTAGCTCAGTCTCCCAATACTCATTATAGACTCGCAGGTCTTGTTGTATTTTTTCAGGGGCCATACCTGTGAAACTCAGCAGAAGCACGTTATTATTTGGGCCTAGACTCCAATCTGGTGTTACATTTCTGTTTGATTGTGTGAGGCTGGTGTCCGTTTGGGATGAAAAATCGATTAGGCGGTAGTGTTCAGCTATGGCTTTAGTGAATTGCTCACGCTCTATCCGAGCGGCATCTACATCGCCCAGGGCCGCAAATAGATTAGCCGCTAGGTACCGAGCAAATGGGGAGTTTTGGACGTTTATGTCTTTAGTATCCCAGTCAATCGAGCTCTCAAGGGTGTCTGAACTGGCATAAGTGTCGGCAAGCCCACGTAGTTGAATATTGAGTTGGTCGATTTTATAGACCATTTTTCGAATTTCGACAAGACTAGCATCAATTTCGTTTAAATGAATATAGTTTAAGGCCTTGAAGGCATGAAGATAGAATTCTTCGTAGGGTTCTCCGTCATATTGAAGTTGGTTATCGTTTCCAAGGAAAGCATAAACACCCCGACTAATACTTTTAGTGAAGGCCTGTTCTATGGCAATTTCAGCATCTGAAAAATACTTGTTACTCTCTTCATAGGCACCATTGTAGTGGTTTAGCATGCCCATTTCTAGATTCCAAAGGATAGAATCTTTTTCTTTATAGATTTCTTTTTCTTTTGACTCTTCTAAATTAACAATAGCCTCACTATAGCGTTGATCATAGACAGCGTCTTTAATCTCCTCTTGTGTTTCATCCAAAAGATATGAGGCACAGGAAACCTGAAATAAAAATAAACACAGTAACCATAAAACTGAAGTCATTCGTCGTTTTAAGAAGAATACGTAAGGCATTTTAACTACGGATGAAGTTGATAATTGTGGTATTATTCATCGGTGGAAGTATACAAAACTTTCAGTGCAACCTTTTATATTGTAGTGTGAAACATGAAAAAATTACCATGAATTATATAGCCGGTTTAACAAAGATTTGCCTGGTTTTGTTACTGATTTCTTTGCATTCCTGTGCAACTCCTCTTGCTCCGACGGGAGGGCCTACGGACAAAGAAGGTCCTAGTATAATTCGGTCTATACCGCAAAATCTACAAACAGGCGTTAGCTCGCAACGCGTAGAAATTGAGTTTTCAGAATATGTGAATCGAAACTCTTTGTCGTCAAATTTACAAATCGAGCCTGATATCGGTATAGATTATCAATTATCCTGGAAAAAAAAGACATTATTCATAGATTTTAACTCACCTTTACCTGATTCAACCACACTTTTAATTACTTTAGGCAATAAAGTCTCAGATACACGAAATAATGCCATGGGTGCCTCTGAGGTCATTGCCTTTTCAACAGGGGATCAAATAGACACAGGTGGCTTGATAGGTAAAGTATTGAATGCAGAAACGGGAAAAGGCCTTGAAGGAAAGGAAGTTTTTTTATTTCCCAATACGTATGATGTGCAGCAAAAAGCACTTTATCGAACGGAAACAGACACTGGAGGTACGTTTCGATTTAACTATGTACGTGAAACTGAGTACAGTATTGTTCATTTTGAAGATCGCAACAGAAACAAAATCTGGGACTCATCGTTAGAATCTGCTCATGCATTTAATATTCGTTCACTTAATGTGCAAAACGGGGTTATTGACACCTTAGCTTCCATGTACGTAATGGAGGCTGACACTGTGCGCCCAGAGGTTTTAGGGGTAGGTTTACTTTCAAGCAGTCGACTTCGAATTCGTTTTTCCGAGGCGCTTGTGAATGAATATACCGGTCAAATTACCTTAGAAGCAGGCTTTGATGAAACTGAGTTTTCAGCTACACCTTTGTATATAGCACCAGCGGATCCTAGCATTGTTTTTGCACAATCTAGTAGGCCGCTTCTGCAGGATAGCACGTATGAATTAAGAATAAGAGGATTTGAGGACTTGTTTGGTAATGCTATGGAACCCTTTACGCAAGATCTCCTTGGTTCAGGAGCGGCAGACACAACGATTCAACGATTTATCGGGGTACGTCCTCAAGGTTTATTAGGAATGAGTGATTCTGTGGAGTTGCAGTACGCTGCGCCTATTCGTAATGCGGCCATTATCGACTCCCTACGAATTATAGAAGGCGTGGTAGAGCGCGAGGGCTGGTCTAAGGGTGTTGTTGCAACGAATCGTTTGGTTCTGTATCCTGATACAGAGTGGTTGGATGGGGTAGATTACCAATTTCTTGCTTGGAACCCGAGAACTCAACGAAGGGTGTTGGCACCTTTTGCAGTTTCTGGTCCGAGCAATTGGGGAGCAATAGAACTAGTTGAAATGATTGGCCCTAACGATTCTCTTTCCACAGAACCTATTACCTATGAACTACGCACTCAGGAAGGCCGACTACTCAAGCAAGGCCAGTTCTTAGAACGTATTCAACTAGATTCACTGAGCGCATCTACCTATAGTCTTCGGCTATATTTGGACACCAATGCTAACCAGAGATGGGATGAAGGCAGTTGGGTGCCTTATAATAAGCCTGAGAGCCTAATTATTCGCAAGTCGATTGTAATTCAACCAGGATTTAGCTCAACTATTCGATTTAGTTTTAACTAATGAAAGCACTGTTTTTTTGTTTGGTTTGGCCAGAACCATCCTCATCTGCAGCTGGTGTGCGGTTAGATTATCTGATCAGGTTGTTTATTAGAGAAGGCTTTGAACTCCACCTTAGTTCAACTGCGGAGCATGGGCCTTATTCTGCCTTGTATGAAGACCTAGACGGGGTTTATAGGCACAACTTAGATCCTAACAGTAGCGAGATTAGGGCTAAATTAGCCCAAATAAATCCGGATGTGATTGTTTTTGATCGATATCCGACGGAAGAGCAATTTTCGTGGCATGTAATGGAAGCTTGCCCTAAGGCCATTCGAATATTAGATACGGAAGACTTACACGGTTTACGTCGTGCCAGGCAACTAAGCCTAGAAGAGCTAGAAAAAAAGGGGAGACTGACTCATTTATATGTGGCTGAGCATGAAATTCAACCTACATCTGTTTACAACACTATTGCGCTCCGTGAGATGGTAAGCATGCACCGATCAGATCTGAGTCTTGTGGTATCTGATGTTGAACTTTACTATGCACAGAAGTATTATGGCATACCGACCAATCAACTAATGTATCTGCCTATACTTTCTTGTAGACTATTTGGGCAATCTGGGCCTTTAAATAATGATATGAGCACTCATGCATGCTTCATTGGCAACTTCAAGCACGCACCCAACAGAGATGCCGTACATTTTTTACGGTATCAATTATGGCCACAAATTAATAAAGCATTGAGTCGTCAAGGGGATGTAAATAGTGAGTGTCATATTTATGGAGCGTATATGGATGCAACAATGGAACGCCTACATAATCCATCGATAGGTTTTCATATGAAGGGTAGGGTTGATGATGTGTACTCTACTATAGCAGCATATGGGGTTTTATTAGCTCCTTTACGCTTTGGTGCAGGAGTAAAGGGAAAAATATTGGATGCCATCTCAATGGAATTACCTGTTGTAACTACTCCTATAGGTAGTGAAGGGCTTAGTGTGCATTTAGATGGAGTAGATTTTCCTGGATATGTAGCCAAAACGGTAGAAGAATTTAAGCAATCTGCGGTGAAATCCTTGAGTACATCTGCACAAAGCAAATGGGATTTTCCTGACCATAAAAAACTAGAGCAGCGGCTAGATACGGAATATGGGAATGCATTTATTGCCCAAGTGAATAACATGTTAGAGGGCAAGAGCAGAATTCAACACCCAATCAAGCTTATGCTCGAACAGAACTCACAGTTAGCACATCGCTACTTATCGAAATATATTCAGCTTAAAAATGAGGGCTGAATATTTATTGAATGGCCAAATTACCTTTGAGGAATTCAGCTCGAGACTCTTGACTACTACTTGGAAATTGGGTTAGTATCTCTTCTACTAAATCAGCTGCTTTGGTAGTATTCCCTAATTCAGCGTATAACTCCGCTGCGCTCAATAAATTGTCAGGAGTGGTTGCTTCATTGTTGTCCCATCGAGCAGCGGTTTCAAATGTTTTGGCAGCTGATTCCATATCACCATTGGCTAAGTAAAGTTTGGCATGTAGATTTTTAGCCCCAACACCTAAAATACCCTCAGGAACCTCAAACGATTCGATGTACCCTATTGCCTGCTCAATATTACCTAACTGATAGGCTGAAATAGCAGAGTAATAGCTTGCTAGATTACCCGCATAGGTACCTGAAAAATCGGTTGCAATGGCACGGAAGCCGTAGGTCAATTCAAAGCTATCCCCATCTAAAGCTTTTTGGTAATCCCCTTCAGCATAATAGCCTTCCGCAATGGATAAAAGCTGTTGTGCTTGTTCCTCTTGTGAAGATGAATAAAACGAATACCCTATGATTGACCCAGTAATTACCACAATAGCAACCGCAACACCAATAATAGATGTTTTATTGGACTGTATATATTCATTGGTTTTTTCAAACCACTGAATGAGAGGGTCTTGAGTTAAATCGTCGTTTTTTGAATCTGCCATAATACATGTAATGTTAAATTTTTAGTAGCCAAAAATACGGTGCTTTGTGCATTAAGCAAAACCTAAATTGTCCAGTTTGAATAGATTTGTATAATATATGGTTCTGAGGGCGATGTTATACCGATACAAATAGGTATTGTGGTGCTTTAGGTAGTATTATACCGATAATAATTTACCGTCGGTCATTTCGTATACAAAATCACCCCCTTCGGCAATGCTTTTATCATGGGTTACCATGAGTATAGATACATTAAATCGATCTCTAAGGGTAAGTAAATGATTAAGTACCGTAGTTGAATTTTTTTCATCCAAGTTACCCGTAGGTTCATCCGCTAGTAAGAGGGCAGGTTTGTTAATTAGAGCTCTCGCCATAGCGACTCTTTGTTGTTCCCCACCAGAAAGTTGATTGGGACGGTGCTCAGTTCTGTGACTTAGCCCAAATTCATCTAGGAGTTCTTTAGCCAAGCGATTACTTTCTTTTTCTGATTTGCCTTGAATAATGGCGGGTATCATAACATTTTCTATTGCACTGAATTCGGGTAACAAGTGATGGAATTGGAATATAAATCCCATTTCATTATTTCTGAACGTGGCCATTTTTTCATCGTCCCAACGAGTTATATCATCACCTTTCCATTCTACCACGCCTGAGTCTACCTGATCTAAGCCCCCAATAATATGTAAGAGGGTACTTTTACCGCTTCCAGATGAACCAATGATGGAGGTAATCGTTTTCTGGTTTATCTGTAGGTTCACTCCATTTAGAACACGAACTACGCCATTTTCTGGTGCTGTAAAACTTTTTTTGACATCGGTAATAGTAAGTAGTGAATTCAAAATCTATTGGGTTATTCGGACACTTGATTAAATTCTGGAAATATCACTGGGCGTATCTCCTTACAAGTCCCACTTTCAATATCAATTTTTGCTAAAACAGCACTTATATGAGCGTCGCCAGTTGCCGCTTTATATTTTTGATGAACTCCTGTTGTGAATCGTTTTATGGCAACTTTCACATCCATTCCCAATGATCCGCCATAGGAGCCAGTCATACCTGCGTCAGTTAAATAGCCCAAACCTTTGGGAAGGATACGAGCATCATTAGTAGGGATGTGAGTGTGAGTTCCAACCAATACAGAAGCTCGTCCATCTACGTGCCAACCCATAGAGACTTTTTCAGCAGTTGCTTCGGCATGAAAATCGATAAAAATAAGTGAGGTTTCTTTTTGAATTTGATCAATGGCCCAGTCAACCGCTTTAAATGGGTCATCAATGGCTTTCATAAAGGTTCTACCTTGGATATTAATAACTCCAATGGGAACATTCACTGAGGGAATAGAATATATACCGTAGCCAAAACCAGCATTGCCAGGAGGGTAGTTAAGGGGCCTTAATATATGGTTGTTGCTTCTCATATATGGAAACACCTTCCATTTGTCAAATGAGTGGTCCCCACCGGTAACCACATGAACGCCTAAGCTGAGTAATTCTTTTATAATCGAGTCATTTATGCCATGGCCTTCATGAGAATTTTCGCCGTTTGCTATGACAAAATCAGCTTTGTGTTTTTGAATCAGAGAGGGCAAAAAGCTACGAACTACTCCCAACCCTTCTTCTCCAACAATGTCTCCAATAAATAGGGTGGTCATAGATTTTGGCACAAATTATCCTCTAATGTCTTCGAGAAGTTGCTCAATTTTTGAATTTACTCGTTTCATCATTACCGTCTCGTTCTTCTCGGATTCGGATAGTTGTTGCCTTAATTCAAACAATTCTTCTGCAATACTTAAGGCAGCGAGTACCATTACGGTTGATTCGGGTTGTTTGATTAGTTGGTGACGATACTCCTGGAATTTTTCGTCCACATATCGACATATATTGAGCATATTCTCCTCTTCATGATCCTCAACCATGAGCGGGTACTGCTTACCTAGTATGGATATTTTAAGTGATTTCACAATAGTCCATTCAACAAGTTAGTTGCTTTCTAAGTGACGGTCAATTTTATGGATCATAGAAGTAATTTGCTGGCGCATTGCTAAGCGTTCAGATTCGCTGATTGCTGAGAAAATATCCGTTTGTTTTCCACGCTCTTCTTCGAGTTTCTTGATCAAATGAAGCTGTTCTCTTTTAGCTTCTTTCAATTGTTTTTTGAGCAGGTCTACCTCGGTGTATACTTCTTCTAATAGTTCTTTAAAGCGTTCAGTATGTTCGGACGTTACGTTCATAGAATTATGATCTTAATTCTATAGTATACTTCTTATTTAATGATCTTACAACCTTATCAATTATAGGCTCTATATCGCTGAGATTCAATGTCTTATTTGGGTCCAAAAAGTACAATCGGTAAGCAATACTCTTTTTATTCTTGGGTATATTTTCACCTTCATACACATCAAAAATACGGATCTTATTAAGTAGCTTTGTTCCCATTTGACTAATTTCAGCCTCAATGGTACCCGCAGCGATTTCCTTGTCCATAACCAATGCGATATCGTATTCGATACCAGGGTACTTTGGAATTTTTGAGAATGTAGGTACTCCTACTTCCCGCCGCACCTCGTGAATCAATTGAACGTTGAACTCTGCGAAGTAAACGGCCTCGTCTAATTCATAAATAGTTTGAAGAGATTTATTTACTTGGGATAGATTACCTATGTAATGCTTGCCTATGTAATATTGTAGACTGTTGTATCCATCTAACTTTTCTTTAATTTTATGATCTAGTCCCAGTGAAACCCATAAGGATTGGACCGATGATTTTAGATCCATAAAAGTATACTTCGACGAAGGGCTTTGCCAGTGGTCCTCTTGTTTTTGCCCAGCTAGACCAATTAAAACGTGCGTTTGTTCTCCAATGCCTTTGTGAAAAGTACCCTGTTCATCATTGAAAAATACATTGCCTAGTTCAAAAAACCGCAAGCCCTTTGCATTCCGGTTTTTATTATACGAACTCGCTTTTAAGAATCCTGGAAGCAAAGACGGCCGTAGTGTGGTCATATCTTTGGTAAGCGGATTTAATGTGGCAATCATTTGATCAAGATCACCAAATTGAGAAGCCTCAGCTTCCGATATTAATGAGTTTGAGTAAATTTCATTGAACCCTAAACCGACAAGGGTTTCAATAATTTTTTGTTTGTCTAATTCCCAATCAGAAAATGGACTGGATGATAGGTTAATTCCGTTGGTGGGCGAAGGAATATTGTTATAATCGTATAGTCTACCAATTTCCTCAATTAGATCAATTTCACGTTCAATGTCGGGTCTAAAGCTAGGGATATGACACTCAATCATTCCAGAACCACTTCCTTTACTTGTAATTTCCAATCTGTTTAGCTGGTTGATGATCCATTCTTCGTCGATTTCGACCCCTAAAATTTGATAAACACGGGACACTCTGAGTGATAATTCCAAGCTTTTCTTGGGTATAGGGTGTAGGTCAATAGTTTCGGTAATAAGTGCTTCGGGGATCATTTCTTTAATCAGATCAGCCGCTCGAATGGCCGCAGTAAGTTGGATATTGGAATCTATACCGCGTTCAAACCTATAGGAAGCGTCTGTCTGTAGGCTGAGTTGCTTGGAACATTTTCTGATGGTACTTGGATCGAAGTAGGCGCTTTCCAGTACAATAGTGGTTGTTGATTCGCTTACCTCTGAGTTTTCACCGCCCATGATACCAGCTATGGCAACTGCTTGCTCATCGTCACAGATAAACAGACTTCCGCCTGGTACCTTCCTTGTAACCCCATCCAAAGTGGTAAAGTCATAGGGTTCCGCAAAGCTTTTAACGTGAATAGAAGAACCTTTTAAGTTGTTTGCATCAAATGCATGTAACGGCTGTCCCCATTCATACATAACATAATTTGTCACGTCGACGATATTGTTTATGGAACGAAGACCAATTGCTTCTAATCTATTTTTCAACCAAGCAGGGGATGGGGATACTTGAATGTTTTCCATCACAACGCCCACATAGCGGCTACATTTTTGAGGGTCTTCAATCGATATCGTGACGTTCGTGCCTTGGTTAGCTACCTGGTCAGGTATAGTTACAGTGGGGACGGTAAGAGGAGTACCCCATTTTGCGGAAAGATCACGGGCCACTCCGATGTGTGAGGTTGCATCTGGGCGGTTAGGTGTTATCGCGATTTCAATTACGCTATCCTGATAACTACTAATAAGTTCACTCAATGGGATTCCTGGGGTTGTGTCTGAGGGGAGTACCATAATACCTGCATGATCATCGGAAATACCCAGTTCATCTTCGGCACAAATCATACCTTCTGAAACAACACCACGTAATTTTGTTTTTTTAATTTTTATTGAACGCCCTTGTTCATCTTTAATTGGAAGGGTAGAATTAACGGGTGCCACAGGTACTTTTTGACCAGTTGCGACATTATTAGCTCCACATACAATTTGTAACTCCTTATCTCCGTCAAACACCATACATATGGATAGACGATCAGCATCTGGATGAGGAGTAACAGCACGAATTTCACCAACAATAATTTGATCTAATGATGCACCAAGATGTTGAGTTTCTTCTTCTTCAAGACCAATTAACGTAAGTGTATCGGCAGTCTCTTGGACGTTTTCGGGAAGGGATACATATTCTTTTAACCAGTTATAGGATAATTTCATATAGGCGTAATCAATAGAGTGTTCGGAAATACGTGTTTTTAGGTATTTGTAGTCATCTTAGATGAGTTGATCATTAGATGAATTGATGAAGAAATCGAATATCATTTTCATAAAAAGTACGAATGTCATCTATTCCATATTTCAAAATAGCAATACGTTCGACGCCCATACCCCAAGCAAAGCCAGAATATATTTCAGGGTCTACCCCAGCTGCTATAAATACATTAGGATCAACCATACCTGATCCTAGAATCTCCAACCATTTTCCGGTGGTTTTACTGCCCCACCAAATATCCATTTCAAGACTGGGCTCTGTAAAAGGGAAGTAACTTGGACGTAAACGATAGATGACATCAGAACCATACATTAGCTTCACAAAAGTAATGAGGGATTCTTTTAAGTCAGCTACACTTACATGGCGATCAACATAAAGTGCTTCTACTTGATGAAAAAGAAAGTACGACTTTGGTGACACTGCTTCATTTCTGTACACTCTGCCAGGCATTATAGATCGGATAGGAGGGGCTTGCTTCTCCATTAATCGTATTTGTACAGGTGAGGTGTGGGTCCTCAATACTAAGTCTGGAATCCCTGGATCGTCATCTTTTCTAACAAAAAAGGTGTCTTGAGTATCTCTTGCAGGATGATTTGGAGGAAAATTCAAAGCAGTAAAGTTGTGAAAATCATCTTCCACCTCCGGGCCATCTGCAATATTAAACCCGAGACGATAGAAGATATTTTTCATCTCTTGAAGCGTCTTTGTTAGTGGGTGAATAGAGCCTACAGGTAAGGGTTCAGGCGATAAGCTTATATCATCAATTGCAGATACCTGAGTAGTTTGTGTGCTATGTTGAGCTTCTTTAGCTTGATCGAATGTATCCTGAGCTAGTTTTTTTAATTCATTTAAGGATTTTCCAAAAGCTGCTTTTTCTTGGTTTGGTATGGTCCCCATCAACTTGAATAGTTCCTGGATAGAGCCCTTTTTAGAAAGAAACTGTAGTCTAAAAGATTCTAACTCGTCCGAATTGGATATCGTATAATTCTTGATTTGTTGCTCTATTTGGGCAATTTCTGGATTCATATAAGAGAGTTTCTACGTGCTTGAAGTAGGTCGTATGTGATGATTAACTGTTTACATAGTAATCAAGATAACATACGAAAATAAAAAAACCGGTACACCTTACAATACAATGGATTGAGGTATACCGGTTTTAAATGGTCTTAGATCTTATTATGCGTGGGCTTCCGTAACAATGGCAGCAAAAGTCTCTGGATCATGAACCGCTAAATCTGCTAAAACTTTACGGTTGATCACCATATTTTTTTGACTCATTGCATGAATGAGTTTAGAATAGGTTGAACCGTGAAGTCTAGCTCCTGCATTTATACGAGCTATCCATAATCTTCGGAATACACGTTTGCGGTTTTTTCTATCGCGGTACTGGTACTGAAGACCTTTTTCTACCGCATTTTTCGCAATCGTGTACACATTTTTTCGCTTACCCCAATAACCTTTCGCTTGATTTAAAATCTTTTTGCGACGGCGACGGGAAGCCACTAGGTTTAGTGAACGTGGCATTTTTTATGTGTTTAGAGAGTTAAGTTTATTGGCTTAAGAGTTGCTTCACTCGAGGTACGTCGGCAGTAGCAACTAATGTGCTTTGGCCTAGTTGCCTCTTGGTCTTACTACTCTTTTTAGTTAGAATATGACGCTTAAAAGCCTTCTTGCGTTTAATTTTACCGGAACCGGTCGTTTTAAATCGCTTCTTTGCGCCACTATTACTTTTCATTTTTGGCATAATCAATCACAAATTGATGAATTTAACATAGACCCGTAAGATACGCACTATGTTAAGGCCAAGCAATACGAAGATGTATTATTTAGTGGGTGTAAGAATCATGATCATCCGTCGGCCTTCCATGTTTGGTTTAGATTCGATTTTAGCAACATCTTCCAAACTTTTAGCCAGTCGTAACAATAACAATTCACCTTTTTCGGTGTATAACATATCGCGTCCTCGGAATTGAACGGATGCCTTGACTTTATCGCCCGCTTCTAAAAACTCTCGAGCATGTCGAGTCTTGAACTCTAGATCATGATCATCGGTGTTGGGACGAAATCTAAGCTCTTTAACACTGACGGTATGCTGCTTTTTCTTGGCTTCTTTTTCTTTCTTCTTTTTCTCGTATTGATACTTTCCGTAGTCAATTATCTTACAAACGGGAGGGTTGGCATTGGGTGAAATTTCCACCAAATCCAAATTGTACATTTCTGCGAGTTGCATACCACGCTCAGGTGTTGTGAGTTCGTGGCTATTATCCGGCTTTATGAGTCGAATTTGTTGTGCTCTTATTTGTCCGTTCAGTCGGGGGCCTTGTGGTTCAGGTTTTCCTCGAAAATGTCTCTTAGCGATAGTTAAATCCTCAATGGTTGTTAATGTGTTCAGTCAATAATACTAAATTATTGAATTTATCTCTAAATAGGTAAAGAATGATTTGTTGAAATAGGTAAAAGCTTTTTTTTCAGGTTTAAGACTCGGAAGGGAGGTCTTTTTCGTTGATTTCTCTCAATAAATCCGCTTTGAATTGATTCATTGGTACACTTCCAATATCTCCCATTTTATGTCGCCGCAACGAAACTTGGTTATTTTCAACTTCTTTAGCACCTAGAATAACCATGTAGGGTATTTTTTCAGTTTCTGCAAGGCGAATTTTTCCACCAATCTGTTCTGATCGAAGATCTACAGTGACACGAACCCCTTCATCCAATAGCTCATTGCATAGACTTTGTGCTGCTTCATTTTGATGATCAGATATAGGTAAAATCCTGACTTGCTCTGGAGCAAGCCATAAGGGGAAATTACCGGCAAAGTGTTCAATTAATATAGAAGTAAAGCGTTCCATGGAACCGAATGGTGCTCGGTGTATGATTACAGGCCGATGTTTTTTATTGTCTGAGCCTATGTAATTTAGTTCGAACCGATCAGGCATAACATAATCGACCTGAACAGTGCCTAATTGCCACTTTCTACCAATAGCATCTCGGATTATAAAATCTATTTTTGGGCCATAAAAACTTGCCTCACCAGGGGCAATGGTATAATCCAGCTGCATGTCATTGGCAACTTCTTGGATTTCTTGTTGCGCACGATTCCAATAACGTAGATCCCCACCATATTTTTGATCATTATCGTCTCTGAATGAGAGTCGAATATCTACTGGCATGCCAAAGGTACTGAATACAAATTGAGTGAGTTCAATAGTGTTTTTAATCTCCGATTTTAATTGATCGTGAGAACAATATATATGCGCATCATCCTGAGTGAAACCACGTACTCTAGAAAGCCCACTTAATTCTCCAGATTGTTCGTAGCGGTAAACTGTACCAAATTCAGCTAATCTAATCGGTAATTCTCTGTAAGAACGTAAGGTAGAATCAAAAATTCGGTGATGATGTGGACAGTTCATGGGTTTAAGCATGTACTGTTCGTCATCTACTTCAATAGGATCGAACTGTGAGTCTTTGTAATAGGGGTAATGTCCCGATGTTTTATACAATTCAATATTGCCAATATGCGGCGTGATTACTTCTTGGTAACCTCTTTTGATTTGTTCATCACGTAAAAAGGCTTCAAGAGTTCTTCGCAAGGTGGTACCTTTTGGGAGCCACAAAGGCAATCCACTTCCGACCATTTTGTCGATCATGTAGATGCCCATTTCTTTACCTAACTTTCGGTGATCCCGCTTCTTTGCTTCCTCAACTTGGTTTAGATATTCTTCTAACAGTTTTTGTTTGGGAAAACTGATTCCATAAATTCTTGTTAACTGTTTAGAATCAACATCGCCTCTCCAATAAGCTCCAGCTATGCTGGTTAATGCAACTGCTTTGACGATACTTGTATTAGGAACATGTGGGCCTCGACATAAATCAGTAAAGTTACCCTGCTCATAAAAGGTTATTTGACCATCCTCAAGTCCTTCAATGAGGTCAACTTTATATTCGTTACCGATTTTCTGATAGTGCGTAAGAGCGTCTGATTTAGAAATCGCTGTTCGCAAAAATTTATTTTTCTGTCGTGCTAATTCTAAGAATTTTTTTTCCAGAGCACGTAAATCTTCTTGCTGAAGGGTATGATCCCCAAAATCGACATCGTAATAGAATCCATTTTCAATAGGAGGTCCTATACCGAACATTGCACTAGGAAAAAGTTCTTGAATAGCTTCGGCTAAAAGGTGGGCTGATGAGTGCCAAAAGGTGTATTTGCCTTCTTCGTTGTCCCATGTATGAAGTTGGATACGTGCATCTTCGGTAATAGGACGATCCAAATCCCATATCTCACCATTGACCGTAATACTTAAAGCTACACGTGCAAGGCCAGCAGAAATAGATTCTGCAATAGCCATTCCGGTAATTCCATTAGAAAATTCTTTCGTAGTATTGTCGGGTAGGGTAATGCGAATTAAATCAGTAGACATGAAATAGTTAAGCCTGAATGGTTAAGAGTGCGTCCTACTGGATTCGAACCAGTGACCTCCACGATGTCAACGTGACGCTCTAACCAACTGAGCTAAGGACGCAAGACACTAAAGATACCAAACATAACTAATATGTTTCAATGCTATATCAGCATTCTGTATCTTTGATGGCATTTTGTGTGAAACTAATCATCCTGTAAGTTTAAAAGACGTATGGTAAGACGTGCATCACACAATTCATTTACATAAAAGTATTCTTTGATTATGATTCAGCGACGTTTTGTTCGCGAAACTGTTCTTCAAGCAGTCTACGCATATCTTCAAAGTGGGGAATCAGTTTCTCACATTATATCTACCTTATTAAAAGAAAATCTCAAGGAGGATGCAGAAGCCCTGCGCTTTGGAGAGCGCTTATTTGTGTTGACCCTAGAACAGACCGATGATTGGGACGCAATTATTGAACAACACATAAAAAATTGGGAAATAGGTCGTTTGGCCCTTATTGATAAGATTATTTTGTATATCGCCCTCAGTGAACTCACTAACTTCCCTGATATACCCACTAAAGTAACAATCAATGAGGCTATCGACATTGCAAAAAAGTATTCTACGGCAAAATCTGGCCGTTTTGTGAACGGTATTTTAGACGCATCGCTTATACAATTACAGAAAGAACAAAAAATTTCGAAAACAGGAAGAGGTCTAATTGGATAGGAATAAGAGCGTGAATTCCCCTGACTCATACGTTGCAATAGGGGATATTCATGGGTGTGTTAAAAGTTTAGAAGTACTAATGGCCGATTTATTGGCCCAATTTGGCTCAGATCGTACCTATGTATTTCTAGGTGATTATGTGGATAGAGGTCCCCATTCTAAAGAGGTAGTGGACTATTTGCTTGCACTAAACAAAGAATATAGTTGCGTGTTTTTACGTGGTAACCATGATGCAATGCTCTTGAATTATGTTGAGGATAAAACATGGTTAAAATGGTTCGAAAATGGAGGTTCTGCGACCATGGAATCGTACCGAAAAGCATTGGGAAAAGAGCAAATACCATTGGATCACTTACGTTTTTTTACGAATACACGTTTGTTTTATGACACCCCGGAATTTTTCTTTGTTCATGGTGGCCCACCTATAGATCAGCCCATTTCAGAGTCCATTAAAAATGAGTCACTCTATAGTAGTTTTTTATGGAGTAGAGATCATTTAAACTCTACTTATAATAGATGGGAAGAAACCGTGATATTTGGGCATACACCCGTCCGAAGTCCGATACAAGAAACCAACATGATTGGGATAGATACGGGTTGTGTATATCCTCAATTTGGTAAATTAACGGCGGTAAGTTTACCCGAAAGACATTTTTTTCAACAAAAACGAATCGATTTTTAACGAGTTATTATGAGTTTAACCTGTGGAATAGTGGGCTTACCTAATGTGGGTAAGTCTACTTTATTTAATGCTTTAAGCAATACAAAAGCCGAATCAGCAAATTTCCCATTTTGTACTATTGAACCTAATGTTGGATTGGTATCTATTCCTGATCAGCGCCTTCTCACCCTAGCAAAGATTGCTCAATCAGAGAACATTGTACCAACTACTATTGAATTTGTAGACATAGCAGGTTTAGTAAAGGGTGCAGCTGAGGGGAAAGGAAAGGGAAATGCTTTTTTGTCAAATATCAGAGAAGTGGACTTAATCATTCATGTTGTTCGGTGTTTCGACGATGATGATATTATTCACGTGGAAGGTTCCGTTGATGTTCAAAGAGATATTTCAATTATTGAATATGAATTAATTCTCAAAGACATCGAAAGTTTGGAGAAAAAAATTCAAAATCTTTCGAAGCAATCTAAGAGTGGCGATAAAGAAGCGAAATCCGCTTTAGATGATGCAAAAGAATTGCTTGCACATTTAGAGCAAGGCAATAGTGCCAGAAGCTTTAGAGAAGGGGAAGTCCTATTTCGTGATTTATTTCTTTTATCTCAGAAACCGGTTCTTTATGCCTGTAATGTGAGTGAAGATGATATCGTTGCGGGAGATAACTCTTATGTTCAACACGTAACTGAATATGCTCGCTCACAGGGTGATGAAACCGTTAGTTTTTGTGCAAAAATTGAGGCCGAATTAGCTGAACTTGATGATGATGAGCGCTCCATGTTTTTGGAAGAATTGGGAATAGATCAAGCAGGGCTTGCTCGACTCATTACAGCGGCGTATGCCAACTTGGGATTGATAACCTATTTTACTGCAGGCCCTAAAGAGGCTCGAGCGTGGACGATTCATTCAGGCTTAAAAGCACCTGCTGCAGCAGGAGTTATTCATACTGATTTTGAACGGGGCTTTATTCGAGCAGAAACTATTGCCTTTGATGATTACGTTTCATTCAACGGTGAAAAAGGGGCAAAAGAAGCCGGCAAAATGCGACAAGAAGGTAAAGAGTATGTTGTCAAAGACGGGGATGTGCTTCTCTTCAGATTTAATGTATAGAGAAAAAGCCCAGAAATGCGGTAGGTATGTAGGGTTCAAAATGGACTGCTATAAGAACTCTATCTCATTAACCGGTAGTTCTTGTTCTATCTGATCATCATGGTTTTGATGGTTCTTGATCTTCATGGCCCAAGGACATAAGTTCGTGCCGCTTGAAGTACAAAACGATTAATCCTATAAATCCCAAAACAGCGAACATACCCACATAGGTATATAATGCTGGCGAAGGATTATCAACCGTACTTATCGAGCCTGAATAAACTGCAATAGCAGAGTAGGGTAGGCTTCCTAAAGCATAGTATAAGACATATTTCCAGTAGGGCATTCGGGTAGTGCCAGCCAGGCAAGAAGTTATTTCTGGCAGCATTGGGGCTGCCCTGCAAAGCAATAGAGATAAGGGTCCTAGGGTTTGAAACAAATGAATCATCCCTTTTTGTTCGGATTCATCTTTACACACCCAAGTCAATAGTTTTGCTCCATGATAACGACTAATTAGGTAGCCCAAAGATCCAGCCATCATTAATCCAACCGATGAAAAAAGTATGCCCATTTCTAAACCCAGAAAAAAACCTGATAGGATGGTTAGGGAAAGGGTTGGTACGGCAATAAAAAGATCTACCATTAGAAGCGCAATAATAAGACTGCCAACCCATATTGGAGACCATTGTTGAGCTTCTTGTAACCAGTGTTTAATGTCTTCAATACTTAAAACATCCAATCCTTTGAAAAGCAACAAGGTTAGTGTGAAAATTAGCACCAATACCCCTACAAATCTCATTATTGCTTTGATACCCGCATTGAAGTACCAATTTTTTGTTAACAATTGTAGCGGATTAGGGTTCATGGATACAAGAAGAAATCTGGAGTGAGTTAAAGAATAGAATTAGGTGCAGGATAACATGTATTGTGCTGGCTAGTTCCGTTGAAAACGAATAAGCACAGAATCAGCTGGAACGTTCCAAGGTATGACCCGATCATATACAACCCATGCATCTGGAAATTGCCTTTTAACAATCTGCGATACCGAATATGCTCTTGTGCGATCATGAAAGTCCCCAACGTGCACTCTGTAGTACGGAGCCTTAAAAAACGTATAAGTCTCCGGAGAATATCCAGAGACATGTTGGGCTGACCAGGTCCTAAACTGTTTAGATACCGTATCTGCCATCGCTGGTGAGGGTCCCGAGTAAATTTGAATTCTAAAACCTTCATAGAGATTTTTTTCTTCATTCTCAGTGCTTTCTAGTTCTAAACTTTCAGCAAGTTCGGCGGGTACACCTGGTCGTATGCTAGCGTAGAAATCCGCCCAACCCAATAGTGGAATGTTGGGTTCGGCAGGTACATTGGCATCTGCTTCACTCGGTATTTTTGTTAGGTTTGTTACCAATGGAATGTCAATACGATCCTTCTGCATGGGCGCTGTTGCATCCATACTATCTTGATATAGTGTATCAGTGTTTGTAGGGGTTCGCCCAGCTTGGCTGATGACGTTTTCTGGTACTATTTTTGTACTGCTACAGCTAGTCACATTGATACTGAGTAAAACAAACAAAAAGGTAGTCACATAACCAGGCATTGATTTACTGTTAGTTAAACTATGCAACATGAGGTTATTCTGAGATTGGATGCCAGGTAGTTTTGACTTCTTGGACATGTAAAATATGGTAGGGATCTTTCAGCGAATGTACACAGGTAGATATTGTTTCATTAGGCGAAGAATTGAGTTCTTCTAACGAAATAAACGATTCCCAAAAATACACTTTTTTCATATTTGATGCGCTTTCTAGTTCACACATAACGCGAAGCTCAATGTCCAAAGAATGATCACCAACCAATACGTCTACATCCATATGTTGAGAAATAGGAGGTATGAGCTCACTTTTTAAGCCTGTTATGATATTGACGGTACCGGCTGGAACATCAGAGGTTGCCAAAACCTCAGCAAATGTACAAGAGGGTAGAGGGAATTGTTTAGAGGCAATAATTACCTGGCTATTACCAGCCACCATGTTGGGTAGGAGTAATCCTAGCATCCCTAACAAACTGGGTGTTTCAGGACTAATAATTCCTACTACACCAGCGGGCTCTTGTCTGCTAAAGTTGAAGTGGTCACTTGCTACAGGATTCACACTTCCAAAAACCTGACCTATTTTATCTGTCCATCCAGCAAAATAAACAATGAGTTCAATACATGCATTGAGTTCAAGTTCCGCAGCTTCTTTTGTATACCCAAGAAGCACCATTTCGTTGGTGAATTGCTCTCGTCGTCCGGATAAGATTTCAGCGATTCTGTACATAATTTGTCCACGATTGTACGCAGTTTTATTGGCCCAAGAAGCCTGTGCTTTACGAGCTGCCTGAACCGCATTGCGTATATCTTTTCTGGTCGAGAGGCCAACGTTGGCAATATGCTTGCCATCTAGCGCTTCAACAGAATAATAGCGTCCAGATTCGGTGCGAGGAAATTCTCCGTTTATATAATTCTTGTACGTCTTTGGTATTGAATTCATCGTATTGATCTGAGATGTATCATCATTAGTTTGTTTTTTGGCCATTAGTACATCCCTCCGTTATGATCTAATTTTACGTAAGCATGTAGGCCTGAAATACCGCCTTCTCGACCTTTACCACTTTCTTTAAACCCACCAAAAGGGGATGTTGGGTCAAATTTATTGTAGGTATTTGACCATACAACACCGGACTTGAGCTTACTACCAACATAAAATATCTTTGATCCTTTATCTGTCCAAACACCATTAGCTAGTCCATAAGGAGTATTGTTTGCTTTTTCAATGGCCTCATCGGTAGTTCTGAATGTTTGAATGGTTAAAACAGGTCCAAAAATTTCTTCTTGTACTACCGTTGAGGATTGTGATACACCGGTTAAAATAGTTGGAGGAAAATAATATCCTGAGGTAGGTAAAGAGCCTGAACACTCAAAACAGGTAGCACCTTCCTGTATGCCTGTTTTTACATAGCGCTGAATGGTCTCAAGTTGTTCTTTAGAGTTAACGGCTCCAATATCAGTATTTTTATCAAGGGGGTCGCCAACGATGAGGTGTTGCATTCGTTTTTTCAACAGATCAATTACTTTTTCGGCTACACCTTCTTGAACTAAGAGTCGAGAACCTGCACAGCAAACATGTCCTTGATTAAAGAATATAGCGTTCACTATACCTTCGACGGCTTCGTTAAGAGCGGCATCATCAAAAAGAATAAAAGCTCCCTTACCACCGAGTTCGAAGGTCGCTGGTAGCTGCCTTTCGGCAATGGATTGCTGAATCACTTTTCCAACTCCTGTAGATCCGGTAAAGGCTATTTTATCAATGTCAGGATGCTGAACCAGATACTCACCGGTTTTTGCAGCTCCTGTTACAATATTAACCACTCCATCAGGTAATCCAACATCTTGTAGTAATTCGCAAAATTTTAGAGCGGTTAAGGAGGTTGTTTCCGCTGGCTTTAGTACAACGGTATTTCCACACGCTAGGGCAGGGGCTATTTTCCAAGCGAGCATGAGAAGAGGAAAATTCCAAGGAATAATTTGTGCGCATACTCCCAAAGGCTGGGGACTTTTTCCAGGGAAAGCATAGGCTAATTTATCAGCCCACCCGGCGTAATAAAAAAAGTAAGCTGCCGCTAAAGGTATATCGATGTCTCTTGATTCACGAATGGGTTTTCCACCATCCATACTTTCAAGTACGGCAAATTCCCTAGCCCGTTCTTGCAGCATTCTTGCTATTCGATATAAGTAATGCGAACGCTGGGTCCCTGAGGTGGCCCCCCATGTGCCTTTAAATGCTTTTCTAGCGGCTTTTACAGCGGTATCCACATCTGATTCGTTGGCTTCCGTGCATCGATATAAGCTTTCACCATTTGCTGGGTTAATGCTTTCGAAAGATTGGTTTTCGTTATATTCTGTAAAGCTACCATCAATAAAAAGCCCATAGTGTTTACTGAACGTAACATGAGAGGTACTCTCAGGCGCATCAGCATAGGACCAATCTATTGAAATAGATGGTTGATTTGATCGGGTTGATTGATCAGATAACTTCTTTTCTGACATAATAGTTAATCGTTTGAAAAATAATTTAGCGATTGATAGCGTCCTGTTTTCTCTTTAACCCATTGCATAAGTACATCATTTGCTAATGAACTTGCCCCAAAACGAAATAGTGAAGGATCCAACCAATCATTTCCGAGTGTTTCTTTGACCATGACTAAGTATTGAATGGCTTGCTTAGAACTTCGAATTCCACCCGCTGGTTTCATGCCTATTTTTTTCCCGGTAGTCTCATGAAAATCTCGAATGGCTTGTAACATAACCAAAACTACCGGCATGGTAGCTGCAGGAGATATTTTTCCTGTCGATGTTTTTATAAAGTCCGCACCTGCTTTCATTGCTAAATCACTGGCCATTCGAACATTTTCTAGAGATCCGAGTTCCCCAGTTTCTAAGATTACTTTTAAATGAGCAGTACCACAGACTTCTTTGATTTGGGCAATTTCGTCGTATACCTTTGTGTACTCACCTGATAAAAAAGCTCCTCTAGAGATAACCATATCTATTTCATCAGCCCCTTCAGAAACGGCATAATTCACATCATCCAGTTTGATTTGTAACGACGACATGCCACTTGGAAATGCCGTTGCTACGCTGGCAATTGAAATGGAGGAGTGGTTAAGGATGGATTTTGCTAAAGCCACACGATTGGGGTACACACAGACCGCTGCTACAGGAGGTATGTTGGGTAGTTCGGTGTAGGGATGTAGTGCTTTGTTGCACAACTGACGTACTTTACCTTCCGAGTCACTTCCTTCTAAAGTCGTGAGGTCCATCATACGAAGTGCTAGATCAAGGGCCTGCAATTTGGATTCTTTTTTAATGCTTCTAGTACATATTCGTGCTACACGCTCTTGAATCCCGACAGCATCTATTGGTATGCGATCAATCATTAACTTTTACTTGTCGTTCTTGAATTTCACTGAAAGTTGTATTCTTTTTGAAAAAAAACTCCCAGACTAAAAAAGGCCTCTTAACGGCAGTGTCAGCGCCTCGCACACCTGCAGTCATTTTAGAGTGAATAGGTGTATTTAAAGACCTTTTGTGCAATAAGTTAGGCATTTCTTTTACCAAAGATAAATGAGCAGAAAAAATGGCTTTTGCCTCACTGAATTTACCAGTTAGTAGCGCTCTTTTAAGAGCGATGACATCCAACAGATACCTAATAAATAGTACTCGAAATAGGCGATGCTTCGGTAGGTTTTTAATGAGCATATACCAATTATTTCTAAAATTGTACCAAATTTTTCTGTAAGACCCTTGAGCCAATGAACCCCCACCAATATGGTATACTTTTGCATTATGACAGTAGATTATGGTATGCCCAATATGTCGTGCACGCCAGCATAAGTCAATTTCTTCCATATGCATCTCAAAATCTTCGTCAAACCCACGGAGCTCCTGAAACAACGTTTTTTTTATTACCATAGCGGCTCCTGATGCCCAATCAATGGATTCGTCTGTATCGTATTGACCCGTATCCTCCTCAACTACATCGAAAATACGGCCTCGACAATAGGGGTAGCCATACCGATCAATATAGCCTCCAGCAGCACCCGCATATTCAAAATGTGTAGGTTTTTTGGCCGATAAGATCTTAGGTTGAAATAGTTGGCTTTTTGGGTTATTCACGATGCAGGTGTGAAGGGAATTGAGCCACATTGGGTGCACTTTAACGTCATTATTTAAAAAAATTAAATAATCATTCTTACAATGCTCAAAAGCACGGTTATTTCCTCCTGCAAAAAAATAATTTTTCTTTAGTTCCACAATGGATACATCAGGAAAATGTTGTTTAACCCATGCAAGGCTTTCATCTGTTGATCCATTGTCTGCCAGAATAATTTCCATGGATGGATAGTTTGTTTCATGCACACTTTGCAGGCATTCCTGTAGGTGAGTTAATCCATTCCAATTCAGTATGACAATGCTAAATGAGGTCAAGTATTTCGGTCGTTTTGTTAAAAAACTTGTACTTTGGAATTAGTCAGTTTGGTATGCCTAATGCCACTGTATGTTACAGTACATGATACTAATTAATTATGAAAATAGGCTTAATTTCAGATACACACAGTTATTTCGATCCACAGTTACGTTCGTATTTTTCGGATTGTGACGAAATTTGGCATGCTGGAGACTTTGGTACGTTAAACGTTGCAGAAGAGCTTGAAAAAATTGCACCGCTACGAGGAGTCTATGGCAATATTGATGGACAAGATATTCGTCAAGAATACCCCCTACATCTGCGGTTTAAATGTGAGGGAATTGATGTCTGGATGACGCATATTGGCGGTATACCGGGGAGATATTGCCTGCCAATTCGAAAAGAAATCATGCAAAATCCACCTGAATTATTTATTTGTGGCCATTCTCATATTTTGAAAATTGTTAGGGACAAAGAATGTAAGAACATGCTTTACATGAACCCTGGAGCAGCCGGCAAGCAAGGGTTTCAGCAATACAGAACGGTTGTAACGTTTAAAATTAACCAAGGAAAGTTATCCGATGCACAAGTGGTTCATCTGGGTGAATTGGGAAAAAAACAACCTTTGTAATCGAAGTAGGTTACATTAATCCGAGGTTTATTCACCCAGGTTACATCAACTCAAAGTACATTACATGAACTTGTAAGTACATTAACCTAAAAGTACGGTCTTAAATTT
>ERZ891134.380-NODE-380-length-38297-cov-7.960828_pt1 | contig 38297 bp, 36 predicted proteins | sample MGYA00520888_ERZ891134 | MGnify/ENA primary metagenome ERZ891134 (study PRJEB32303, sample SAMEA104408692) | aquatic metagenome | biome: Brackish water; feature: Coastal; material: water | place: Baltic Sea | collected 2014-10-23 | depth 10 m ... | reverse complement strand
TCCGAGCGCAACGTTCTTTGGGGCTTGGTCATGGTTAACCGCCCTCTGCAGAACCGCATCCACACGCCCCCGCACTCTATCGGCCGTTACATGCTTAGCTTCCCATAGCGTGCCGCCAGCTGTGGGTTGAAGCAGAATATTCTCTATATCCTGCCTGAGTACCTTATCCACATCCTTGTCGCCAATGAAGGGATATACCCATGTTGCGAGGGTAGATTCCCACTGCGCCCGGGTTTTCTGAGACAAGTTTTTCAGCTTGGTGGAAATATATGTTTCAGCACATGACTTGAAGCTGGGGACGTCGGCTGGGTTTCTAGGATCGACGCCGGCTTTGATGAGCGCACGCCACTCACGCGCCCTTGCCCGAGCATCTGACAAGCCCAGTTGCGGGTATTTGCCCAAGGCGTATTCTCTGCGCTTGCCTTTATATTGAACCTTCAGGAACCAATCACGAGTTCCACCAGCAGTGACGCGGAACAATAATCCGCCGCCATCGCTATACTTGCCCAACACTTTTTTTGGTAGCTCTTGCGCTGTCAGAGGCATGGTCAACACTTCTTGGTCAACACTCAAGTTGATATAGTGAAATAAACCTTTACGCTATGCAATACCAAAAACCCTATAAATGCAGAGTATTTGCGGATACAGCAACAAGATGAAAAGCGATGGAATGATGTAATGGCGGAGCGGACGGGACTCGAACCCGCGACCCCCGGCGTGACAGGCCGGTATTCTAACCAACTGAACTACCGCTCCAGGTAGACGACACTTAAAGTGTCTGTTGTGTACTATCCAAACTCCAGAAGAGAATGGTGGGTGATGACGGGATCGAACCGCCGACCCTCTGCTTGTAAGGCAGATGCTCTCCCAGCTGAGCTAATCACCCCACGTCAAGAGAAGCGCATTATAGGGATCACTGTCTATGTGTCAATGCGCTTTCAGGTGCTTTTGGGGTCGCTGACAGGCATCGCGCCAACAATTAAACGGTGTAAACTCCCGCCGTGATTTTGCTAGCTATCCTGAGGAGGTATCCCAATGGAGCTGTACAAAGACTTTCAATTCGAGGCCGCCCACCTCTTGCCTCATGTGCCCGAGGGCCATAAGTGTGCTCGCCTCCACGGCCATTCTTTTTGGGTCCGTCTGACCATCGGTGGCGAAGTGGATCCTCAAACCGGTTGGATTATGGATTTCGACGAGATCAAGCAAGCGTTTGCGCCGCTCTATGAGCAGCTCGATCACCATTATTTGAATGAGGTGCCGGGTTTAGAGAATCCAACCAGTGAAAATCTCGCACAGTGGATCTGGCAACGGTTGCAGCCCAGCCTGCCTGCACTGACAGAGGTGGAGATCAAAGAAACCTGCAACACTGGCTGTCGCTACCGGGGGATCTGAAAACCCAGAAGCGAGAATTTTTATTCAAAAATGGGTGTTAAGGGATGTACGAGAGAGCAGATCTGTAGTAGCGCCAGCAAACTTCTTATGCACACCACCCGCTGCCGATCCAAGTTTACGGGGTTTATAACAGATATCACACAACAAGCCTGATAGGTATGATATAACCTATTGTTTTATATAGACAATAAGGTATTGGTTAAAATTTGACCAATCCATCAAAAAGCACTGCTTCTCGGGACTAGATAGCAAGGTAAACAAATTATCCAATGTGTTATCCACAGAAATTGTGGACACTTTTGATGACAAGCCACCCCAGGATCGCATCCCCATCCATCAGGCGCCGACCCAACTGAGCAAATGGTGCCTCACCTGATCGCAAAAAGCCTGCGGTTGATCCATATGAAGCCAATGCCCAGCGTCAGTCAATGACACCAAATGACTTGCTGGGAACCACTGTGCGATGGTTTTTTCATGCTCCGCCCCGACATAGTCTGAATCCGCGCCTCGCAGAAACAACGTGTCGCCTGTAAAGACCCGATCAAAATCAGGGGCAGCGCAGAGCCGAACATATCCACTCCGTAATCCCTGCACATTAAAGCGCCACGGGTCAGCGCCCTCTCCTCGCTCAAACCCCATCAGTAAATACCCTCTCACCGCTGGATCTTCGATCACATCAGCCAATACCTCGTCCGCCGACTGGCGCGATTGACAGTTTGCCGCTACGACTTTTTGTAGCGCATCAAAAACCTCAAAGTGCTGTCCAGCATAAGCAACCGGCGCAATATCCGCGACCACCAAGCAGTTAACGCGTGCGGCATGGCTCAAAGCCAGTTGCATCGCCACCTTGCCGCCCAGTGAATGCCCCACAACGTGAGCGCTATCGAGACCCGACTCACCCATCCACAAATCAATTTCACGCGCATAGTGGGTAAGGGAGGCCTCTTCGAGCCAAGTCGAGCGGCCATGATCGGGTAAATCGAGACAGTGCACTCTAAACTGGCGCGCTAAGGCTCGGGCAATCCCACGAAGGTTACTCCCTTGCCCAAAGAGACCATGGAGCAACAGGACATCGGGGCCTTGCCCTGAGGTAATCGCGTAAATCGTTTTGTTCATCCGCGATTCTCCTTTTGGTAGCATGGCGACTCCGACAATCAGGAATACTAAAATGCCAGGGCGAACTAGGTTACGACCACGACATCAACTGCCTGTATCTATACTGAGGGCCACGCTTCATCGCCTCGCCATTATGACAACCCTGCTAACACTCCTCGCGGGTTGCGGGTCAGCCACCGTTGGCGGAGGATACAACGCGACAACCCCCACCAATATCTTCGATGAATCGCTCTTTAGCCAACTTGACAGTAATGTTGTCGTCATTGCCAACGTGAATCTTGGCGGACCATCACGCAATTATCTTAAAAAACGCGAAATGTTTGTCGATCAGCGTGTTGAAGAGTACCTCGAGAGCGCGGGCTTTACCGTCCGGCCGCAGCGAGAATTCGCGCAGCGCTGGAGTAATGCCATCTTAATTTATGGCGACCCTATTGATCCCACCACCGGGCGCGTAAATCAAAAGACATTTATCCAAATTGTCCAAGCTGTCCGCGAACAACTGCAAGAACAAACCGACATCAGAAGCATTATCTTTACCGATATTATCGAAAAAGATGTGTATTACGAGCAAGGCTTAAACCGCATAACCCGGTTTGATGGCGTCACCCGCAAACCCGCCATTCAAGGCGCAGGCAGTGGCGTGACCTCTGAGTTCGATTGGTCGCGCGCAGTGGCCGCCGCTAGTCTCAGGGTCGCGTGGTTCAATATGGAACTCGCGCGAGTGTTCTCTGGAGAAGGCGGTATGGAGGTCACCGATGCCGTTGATACGCGCAGCGGCACGGCCTTTGTGAGACGCAGAGATGTGCTGGAAAACGAAAATCAGATAGACGAAGGCATCGCCATCGCGATGCATCCCGCCATCTTGATGAAGCGCTGGCCAGGCAACCCCTGACCTACACCAACACCTCCAGACCGCGCTCTATACACCACATTGCCGATAACGCACCCAGTGCGTAGATCGGCACAGGACGCCACCTGCTGATCTGGGCCCCGAGTAATCGGGATCCGATCGCGGTAATGACGACGAGCAGCATGATAAAAGCCAGCTGACCTAGCTCGATACCCACATTGAAGAACAGGAGTGCGAGCGGAATGTTAGATTGCGGCAACCCCGTCTCTGCCAACGCACCCGCAAACCCCATGCCGTGCAACAAACCAAACATACCGGCCAGCCACCAAGGTTGGCGCCAGAGGCGCCCGCCCATATCGCCTCGCGCCAGTTCAACAGCCAATACAAAAATTGATAGCGCGATCATAAATTCTACCAGCGAGACCGGGTAGTCAAATACCCCCAGCGTCACCATCGCCAATGTCACGCTGTGCCCCAGCGTGAAGGCGGTTACGGTGTAAATAAGTCGGCGATTCCACCCCACTAACAACAGCAAACCCATGACGAACAAAAGATGGTCTGGGCCTGCCCAAATATGCTCAGCACCCAGCCAGCTATAATCGAGAATGACCGCGCTTGGGGTACCCTCGGCAGGCACCAAAAATGAGGGCTTATCGGCGGTGAACACAGCCTGATGAAAAATATCATCGGCAAGATAGATTCTTAGCAAAGCAGATGACTGGTTCTCGCCTAAGCCAGTAACTGACAACGGGCGACCCACAATGCCACCAGGGCAAGTCAACTGTATTTGCCGCAACATACCCGTGCCTTCTTGAATCCAAGGCGATTCAGAGGTGAGCGTGCACGCGGATGGGAACTGCGGCTCAATCGGAATCGCCGACACTTTTTGCGCCGGTGTTTTCCAAGTTGCCGTAAAGTCCTGGTCCGAGAGTTGTCGCACCTCTAACAGAGAGGGAGCAAAGCGGTGCGCGCCCGCCTCCACCGACAACATCATTGCGATGGCACAGAGTAGCCACTTCATGAGCGCACGACCTCATAGCCAGCAAACGCAGTATCTACCCAATCCTCCACAGCGCGCTCCTCGGCCTCGCGCACAAGCTCTCGCTCTATTCTTAGACTCACTTCTTCCAGCGGCATCGTGCGCTCGGGCTGCAGTGCAGAAATGAAGACATAATGCTCACCGAAGGCCGACGTGATAGGTCCGACCCATTCACCAGCGATGGGGTTCAGTGCGGCCAGCTGTTCCGCAAAGACCGCGCCAAAAACCCGGGTCATCTGCGCCGCGCTTTGCAAGCTAAAATCGTAGCCTGAGAGAAATGGGGCGCCCAATGCTCTCGCCTGCTCACTGCTCATCTGATCAGCCTCTACCGCAGCGATCAGGTCGAGCATCTCACCTGCACGTTCGATCGACAAAAACACATGACTAAAACTGTAACGGGGAGGCTCCAACCAACTGCTTATGTCGCGCTGATAACGCGCAACAATCTCATCTGGCGTGGGCGACCCAATGCGCGCCGTCGCAACGATGAGCCGCTCCATAATCTGAACAAGTCGTCTGCGGATCACCTCATCGGTTAGCTGCAACCGCAGCGCATAACCTTGCTCAATGAGTGTGGCATCGTCGGCCAGGGTATCCACATTCAGAAACCGCATGTTACGAATGATCCGCTGCTCAATCGCGACATCGCGATAGTGCAAACCCCGCTGTAGCGCCTCTCTAAAAAGCAGCTCGTCGCGAAGCTCAGCATCAATAAATTTGGCGAGTACAGCAGGACTGATCTCATCGCGACTGAATTGACTGTAGTTTTGACTCATTGCCTGCAAACGCCCTGCATTGGGCGGCCCAAGCACTGGCTTTGGCGCAGGAAAAGCGACACGTCCCGCGATAAACAACAACAAGCCCAGTGCTAAAAACTGCAGCCAAGGGGTTTTTATTATCATGAGCGCACTATCGCGAAAACGTGAGCGGCAATTTAAAAGTAGCGAATAAAAGTTTCAAGCGATTCCTCGGGCAGTGCCTTCTGAGGCCCCTCGCGAGTGCCCAGGTATAGAAAGCCAATCACCTGATCACCCACATCCCCTCCTAACGCTTCGATCACTGAAGGGTCGGTAGCATAGCCGCCAGTTCGCCACATACTGCCAACCCCCAGTGACTCCGCGGCTAATTGCGCGGCAGATAGTGCCGCTGCTACCGCATGAGCTTGCTCTTCTCGCGCGATTTTGGGGTGCGCGACCGCGTGAAGGAGGCCAGCAATGATCAAAGGGGCGCGTAACGGCGCGTTGGCTGCCTTTTCTAATTTTGCCGGGTCACTGACTCCTTTTAAGCGCAGACTCTGCACAAATACCTCACCAAGGGCGTGTCGTCGATCACCTGCAACGACCACAAACCGCCAGGGGCGCAAGCGACCATGGTCCGGTGCGCGCAAAGCCGCTTGCAGAATCGTATTGAGCTCGCCCGCATCCGGGCCCGGGTCAACCAGCCGAGCGTGTGAGTTACGGTTGAGTAAGGTGTCGATCGCTGACATGGGCCTGTAATCCGAAGGTGTCATCAATGGGGGGCTAATCTATTACCTTAGCCATCAATTTGCCAACCCTCTGGAATGTTGCCATGCAGCGGCATTGTCTGCTGCCCAAGGGTAATCGCCGTTTCTGTCAAGGATACCTCAGCATCCGTCAGCACACCGTCGTCAAAATGATACGCCGGTGACCAGTCACCTTTGAGCCGCTGCGTTTCGATCTCGCTTTGCGCTGCTGCCACCGCTTCGTGACGAACCCGCCAGGATTTCATCGCGGCAGACCCATGATGCTGCTTTAATAATGCCTCTGTCGTGCGTGGGCTTAGTAACGCTGCCGTTGCGTTATTGCCGCCAAATCCCTTGCTGTTAACGAGGGCATAGTCTCCATCAGCGATCTCTCGCTCACTCAATGCAAAAGAAAGGCGGGCCGTTTCCACATCTGACGCCAAACCGTCAATTGTGTGAATGCCGGGCAGAATCCCGTGCTGCCAAATCCCTAGCGTTGCGGTGAGTTGATCCCCTGCCGCTGCGGCTAGCGAATGACCGACAAAACTCTTGATCGCGGCGACTGGCCAGTCTTTGATATCGAAAGCTTGTGCCACTTTGCTCAGCAGAGTCGATTCCGTCACGCGGTTTTGCGGCGTGCCAGTACCGTGCGCTTGCACTATCCCACCCTCTCGCAACCGCTGACTACCGAGCATGCTGCGCAGCGTACTCACGGCCTCTGCCATCGTCAGATAGTTCCCCGCTCCGGGCCCCGAAATGGATTTTTTAGCGCCATCGGCCCGAACACTGACAAAAGGCGCACCGGCGAGAATAGGGGCGCCCAGCTCAATCGCTAATGCGTCATCCATCAGAATCACCACCTGAGCAGACTCCGCCATCGTAAAGCCACAATTCTCGCCAAAAGGCCTGCAGGCTCTGCGATTATCGGGCCGTTCGTTTTCAGTCTGACCATCGAGCTGCCGCAAGCCTTTATCGGTTGCTAACGCACCCATCGCCAAGTAGCCATCCATGAGTTCGACATTGACCGGCGCCTCTGCCGCACCCACCACAGCGATGCGCGACCGACCAGAGCGAATATCATCAATACCGAGCCGAAGGTTGTAGAGAAAGGTGGCGCAAGCGCCCAGCGCCGGACCCGTTCGACTCATCGCACCCAGAATATAAGCACTAATAAAGTCGCCCGGCATTTCCGCGAAACCCAGCGGACATTGCTTCGAACTCACTCGACGGCCCTGCCAACGTGATCGCATCATGCCGCCGTAGCCAGCCTCATCTAGCTGACCCATCGCACTCGACACATAGACGCTGATCGCCTCAGCCGGCACGTGAGCCGCCACACTGGGCCAATCCATCCCTAAATCCGCCAACGCATCCGACATCGCAAAAACCGTCATCTGCAGTGCACGCGGGTGGTTTCTGGAAGGGTAAAGTGCGCCCGGATCGAAGCCGGTCGGTAGCTGACCCGCGCTGCTCACCTCGAATTGCCGTGTGCTGGGCAGTAGCACTTCAGACTCAGGCGCAAGCGCGATACGCACTCTCTTACCATCCAATGTTTTGGCGCCTGCGCCAATCACAGTGCCATCGCTCATCGTGCCCGTGTTGTACTCAAAACAGTGATCTGATTGCTCGGACGCGATCGTTGCACGCCGGTGCCATGGCACCGCACGATGATCAAACCAAGCGGGCTCTATCTCTCGAACCAATGTGTGTTGGCGAATCAGCGCAGGATCTTGTATCCCCATCATTTGCGCCAAAGCCAATTCAGTGCCCACACGGTCGTCAGCCTTCAGATGCTCCCACACCATCCTCCGGTAGGCATGACGCCGCGACGTTCTTCCAGCACTGTTGACGCCACCCGCAGCGACCATCACCGGCAATCTGAGCATATTGCATTCATCCTCATTATCACTACCCGCCAAACGTGGTAGGGCCTGTAATCGCAGTGTACCCTCGACAGACAAATATAATATGCGTATATAGTCATATAATATGCGTAAAAAGACAAATAAGACGACCACTTTTCACGTTGCCGCGCTGCTCCATGAGGACATTTTGGCTTCCTCTATCACGCTGCCGATGGAAATATTGGCGGGGGCTGCACAGGCACTGGGCCGCGGCGCTCGACAGTCACTGCGCTTTGAATGCTTCAGCTCGCAGGGGGGGCCACTCAAACTGCAAAGCGGGCTCACCATCTTGACCGAGCCACTCGATGCATTGGACCAAGCGGATCTATTGATCATCCCCGCTATCTGGAGGCAGCCACAACGCGTACTGCAAAAAAACCCGATACACATTGACGTGATTACACGACACCTGAGTAAACGAGGACTCACAGTGAGTATCGGGTCGGGTAGCTTCTTGCTGGCTGCCACCGGTCAAATGAATGGACGCTCAGCCACAACGCACTGGCACTGGTTTGATCACTTTAAACAGCGCTATCCCCTTGTGAACCTAGAGCGCGAACAGCTCATCACCCAGTCGGACCAAGTATTCTGTGTCAGCAGCGTGAATTCTGTTGCTGACCTCATGGTTTATTTATGCGGCGAAATTTTTTCACCGCGGGTAGCAAGGCACATAGAAAATCAATTTTCGCCAGAAATTCGTCAGCGCTTCTCGCCCTCTCCGGTGGGCGCACCGAGAGACCTTCACGGTGACGAGTTAATCGTTGATGCACAAATCGACATTGGAAGAGATCTTCGATCGGTCACCCACTTAAATGAGCTGGCAGACAAGTTGGGAGTGAGCGCACGAACCCTAGCGCGACGCTTTAGCGCCGCGACTGGCGTATCCATGACTGAGTATCGGCAACAACGGCGATTGGATGAAGCGCAAGCACTGCTGCGCCGCACCAATCTCTCCATCATGGAAATAGGCCATGCGGTGGGCTTAAGTGACGCCTCGCACTTTGCCCGCATGTTCCGAGAACAAACCGGATTGACGCCAAGCGGTTATCGCATCGCTGTCCGCGAAAAAGCTTTCGCGCCCCACCCCGCATCAGACTGAACTTGCAGGGCCGTCACAGTTCGGGCTAAATGCCCAGCCCTGAGTAATTTGAGGACGACACCATGACTGACGTACTGATCATAAATGGCGCCCGTACCCCTATGGGTGCACTACTGGGAGACTTAGCCGAGGCATCGGCGACTGAGCTCGGCACCAGCGCAATCGCTGCCGCACTCGACAACACCCAGGTACCTGCTGTCGCCATTGACGAGGTATTCATGGGTTGCGTGTTGCCGGCGGGGCTCAAGCAGTGTCCTGCCCGCCAAGCCATGTTAGCGGCTGGTATACCTGATACGACAGGCGCCGTGACCGTGAACAAGGCCTGCGGCAGTGGCATGCAAGCCACGATCTTTGCCGCCGACAGTATTACCGCAGGCACCAATCAGTTGGTCATCAGTGGCGGACTCGAAAGCATGTCTAATGCGCCACAAGTGCTGCTGACCGGCCGCAAAGGACAACGTCTTGGACACACCAAGCTCTACGATCACATGTTTATCGATGGACTTGAAGACGCCTACACTGGCGCAGCGATGGGGACCTTTGCGCAAAAAACCGCAGACGAGCATGGCCTGACGCGAGAAGCCATGGACGCCTTTGCGATTGAAAGTCTGACTCGAGCGCAGCGGGCGATTGATGAGGGGCTTAATCAAAAAGAAATTGCGCCCGTCACTATCCGCACACGACGCGGAGAGCATACTGTGTCGGTCGACGAGCAACCCCATAAAGCGAATCTCGAAAAAATCCCTCAGCTGCGTCCAGCATTTACCGAAAACGGCACGATCACACCGGCAAACTCGAGCTCCATCTCGGATGGCGCCAGCGCGCTGTTATTAGCCAGTGAGCAGGCCGTCGAAACGCATGGACTGACCGCCAGAGCCCGCATTGTGGCTCACTCGCGTAATAGCCTAGCGCCAGAAGCCTTCACGCTCGCCCCCATTGGTGCGGCTGAAGCAGTGCTGGCTAAAGCTGGCTGGACCGTCGCAGACGTTGACCTATGGGAGATCAACGAAGCCTTTGCCATGGTCACAATGCTGACCGTCGACGCACTGAAACTCGACCCTGCCTGCGTCAACGTTCACGGTGGCGCCTGCGCGCAGGGGCATCCCATTGGCTCAACTGGCTCACGCATTATCGTGACGCTGATGCACGCCCTCGAGCACTATGGCAAAAAGCGCGGCGTCGCGGCACTCTGCATCGGCGGCGGTGAAGCTACCGCTGTCGCGATTGAACTCATCTAAGTCAGTCGCGAAGAGGCCGCCATGCTGAGTGATATACCAACGCTTCTCGATGATATTGGTGCAGGCCGCATGGTCATCCTTATGGATGACGAGGACCGAGAGAATGAAGGCGACCTGATTATTGCCGCAGAAAAAGTCACGCCGGCGATTATCAACTTCTTTGCAACCGAAGCTTGCGGTTTAATTTGCATGCCGATCACGGCGGAACGCGCCCGTCAACTCAATCTCCCGCTGATGGTGCGTGATAATCGCTCGCAGCATGAGACCAACTTCACAATCTCGATTGACGCCACTGAGCAGATCAGCCCAGGCGTCAGCGCGGCACAGCGTTCACATACCATTTTGCAGGCGGTTGCTGATAACGCCTCCCCTCGCGACATCACGCAACCGGGTCATATTTTTCCCCTGGTAGCCAAACCAGGGGGCGTACTCAAGCGAGCAGGTCACACCGAGGCTGGCGTGGATCTTGCCAGGATGGCCGGGCTAGCACCCGCCGCTGTCATCGTCGAGATTATGAATCCTGATGGCACCATGGCGAGACGACCCCAGCTTGAGGTATTCGCCAAAGCACACCAGTTGAATATGGGCACGATTGCAGACCTGATCGAGTATCGCTCTTTGCACGAGCAGTCGATTGAGCTTCACAGTGAGGACTCAGTGCACACCGAGTGGGGATTATTTCGCCTGCACACCTTTCGGGACCTACTAGACGATACCCTGCACTTTGCACTCAGTCTGGGTAACTTACTGGAGGCGGGTTCAGTTCCCGTTCGAGTTCAACCGGTAAACACCCTGCGAGATCTGCTCGGCACACAGTTGGGCATGGATCAACCCTCTGGATGGTCTTATCGCGCTGCGATGGCACACGTTGCCCAACACGGGTGTGGTGCAGTGGTATTACTCGGCGGCACGGAGACACCCGCCACCATCCTCGAAGACTTGGGGCAATTACTGAACACCGAAAAACGCCCAGCGCCACCTCAAAATTACCGCTTGATTGGCACCGGTGCGCAAATCCTAAGACATTTGGGACTGCGAGACTTACAGCTCATGTCGGCCCCGCTGCACTTTAATGCCCTGTCGGGCTTTAATCTCACTATTACCGAGTTCTTGCCGGCGCCGCGCAGCGACGCCTGACCATTGCCTTTTGCAGGCTCAGCACGCGCCGCCGACGCGCCAAACCCGCACCACTTAACGCCGAGGGTTGCCATCAAACCGCTGGGTCACTCGTGAAACGTGACAACCTCGCGCAAGGCGGCCCGCTCTGTTTGCACCTCATTCACTGGGGTCTCTGTCGGATAACCGAACGACAAACCGAACATCAGCTTTTCATGATCACCCAGATTCAAGGCAGGTCGGATCACATTGGCCATGAACCCCAACGACGTTTGCGGACAGGACCCTAATCCATGCGCGACTAGGCCCAGCATAACGGTCTGCACATACATCCCAAGATCACAGGCCTCGCGCAGACCGAACTGTGTAGGCAGCGTAAAAAAGGCAACGGCAGGCGCATCAAAGAACGTAAAGTTGCGCATGAACCAATTATTACGTACGGCCTTTTCGTCTCGACTAATGCCCAATGCATCATACAAGGCGGTCGCCGAAGCGTACTGACGCTCCTTGTACACACCGTCGTACTGGCCGTCATAAGGGAAATCAAGCGCGATGTCACCCGCCGCGAATTTCGCAGGAAGCTCAGTGCGAAGTTGCTCCAGCGTCTTGCCGGTGACGACGTGAACAAACCATGGCTGGGTATTACAGTTGCTGGGTGCGCGTTGGGCACCACACAATACGGCTTCAATAATTTCAGGCGGAACGGGATCCCGCTTGAAATCCCGAGTGGAGCGGCGCCGGTCGACAAGTTTCTGAAACAGCTCACCAAGGCCTGCAGCGTCATTCATTATTGTTTAGTCCTATGCGGGCCTGCTCGGCGGTTATTCTATGCCCACCGACAAGTCATTCAGAAGGGCGTTATCGGAGGTTATCATCCCTTCGCTCTGGAATATATTCCGCGGCCAGCCACGGGGGCAGTCCGGCTCTTGGCCTCGCCTGTGGCCAAGATCGCTTAGCAGATACCGTTTGAGGACAAGCCCCATCGGTAAACCAACTGAGTGCCGTGGCGACGAGGGTTTCCTCCGGGTCTCCCAGCGCACTAAAAATATCGTCCTTGGCTGAACACAACGTGAATCGACCCGTCCCGTCTAGCCCTATCTGATGATATCCACCCTGATTCTCGCCGTTGACAAGCTCAAACGCCGTCAGTCGCAAAGCGACATCACAGTCAGCACGTTCGAGGCCCTCGATCGCCTGGTGCATATCCCAACGTCCCTGACCGACCTGCTTACCGTAGGTATTCTCTCCAATCATCACAGCCTCGACATGCGGATCCAGACCATTAATCACCAACTCACTGGCAGAGGCGGTGTAGCGAGAGGTAATGAACGCAATACGCAGCGGCGAAAACGTCTCGGGCAACGCATCAAATAGGCCCCAATAATCGGTATTCTCATTAAAATCGGGATGCAGATCGTTGACCTGAATCTTATAGGAGGGCTCACCCGTCGCCGCAATGCCCGCCAATAAATCCATCATGGTATCGGCCACCCTCAAAAGACCACCTCCGTTATAGCGAAGATCAATAATAAGGTCCGTGACACTCGCCTCTTTAAACAAGTTGGTCGCGTCAGCGAGAGACGAAAAATCCTCCGAGGGTGTTATGGCCGCATCAATAAATTGGCGAAGGTGCAGGTACCCCACTGGCGAGAGACCGGCGCGTTCGAGTAGGAGCGGTTCGCCCGCCAACGCCGGTGGGGCAATCTCAGCTTTGGCTACCGTGAGATCTATGAACGCTCCGGCCTGCAGGAAGCGGAAGTCTCGAACCACACCCACTTCCGGCGCACCAAAAATCTCTTCATTGGTGGCCTCGCGATCGCTCAAGGCCTCAAGCGTTTCAAATTCTTGACCTGTATTGACGGCGATAAGCTCCATTCCCCTTCGCACACCCGCCGCCCAGGCTGGGCCGCTTTCAAACACGTCGATGATGAACAGGCGAGAGCCCTCTGAAGCGGTACGAAACCCAAAGCCAACGTAAGCTCCAGAGCTAATACTGGTCTCGTCTTCGGTAATCGTTGTCATGTAAGAAAAACCGCGGTCACGACCTTCGCTGATCAGTGGCTCCAGACGAGCATCAAGATAAGCTTGCGCCGAGTCATACTCAGACTTGTCCACGGTCGCCATTTCGTCGTACCAGAGGTACCAACTGTCGGTAACGGCCTCAACAAAATCGATTTGAGTCGGCACGCCACAAGCATCTGTCAAATCAATATCGCCGGAACTGCCGCCTCCGGCATCATTACCGTCTGGCGGTGCAGGGGGTGGCGCTGGGTCAGGAGTAGCAGTCTCGCCTCCGCCTCCGCCTCCGCCTCCGCCACATGCCACAAGCAGTAACGCAAGCAAAACTGTTACTAACCGGTTGATAACGTGCATCCTTTCATCGATATCTCGGCGTTCATCTTAGCACTATAGGCTTGTGGCAGTTACGCCCACCACCGTCAGCGTCCCGCCGAGATCAAGGCGCTAGAAACGGTTGATCCTCACTGGTCTGATGGCCTACAGTGCAGGACGGCTTGTTCTAAACAAGTAAGCAACGCGCCGATGCGCAATACAAAAGCAAACCGCCACCTGCAGAGGATTCACACTATGCCGTCAATAGAAGATCGATTTGCCATCTCTGAATTACTCACTCGCATGGCCTATTACTACGACGAAGGCCTGCTTGATCATCTAGAGGCGAGCTTCTCCCAAAATGCCGTGATGAGCATGCAGATTGCCGGCGGTGACTTAGTCGGTCCTTTTCAGGGACGCGAGGACATCATGGCGCTCTACCACAACGCCAAATCGACACAAACCGATGTGCGCCGACATGACATCACCAACGTTTTCTTTGACGTGACGGATGGCGTCATCAGTACGACGTCTTATCTGACGCTCTTTGCTACCGAACATGGCGAGACGAAACTAATGACCACTGGCGTCTATCGCGACATCGTCGAACAAAGCGAGGGGGTCTGGCGCGTTGTTAAACGCCATATTGATCTCGACAGTGGCTATTGAGGTTCTAACATGAATCTAGGTCGTATCCCGACAAAAACGGCGGCCATCGACCCGACTCGAGAGGCCCTCATTGATATCCCTAATAACCGACGCATCAGTTTTGGTGAGCTCGATGGTCGTGTGCAGCGCCTTGCCAATGGGCTGAGAGGCACTCTGGCGCTGAAGAAAGGTGACCGAGTTGCAATCCTGTCTAAAAATTGCATCCAGTACATGGAGATTTTTTTCGCCTGCGCTCGCTGCGGCCTGATCGCACAGCCCCTTAATTGGCGGCTGAGTGAACTCGAAATGGCGCGGATTCTGCGAGACGGCGAACCCAGCCTGCTGATCGGCTCCGAAGACTACGCGACGCTAGTGGACAGCCTTGCGAAGGAGACGACTATTCCACACTCTCTCGTTTTCACGTCCGATGCCAGCGCCGACTACGAGCAACTGATTAGTGGCTCCGCCGCAGGGGCAGTAATCGGCGAGGACGAGGTTATCGGGGCGGACCCGGCACTGATTCTCTACACCGGCGGCACCACCGGAGAATCCAAAGGCGCGCTGCACTCCCACCACAGCCTCTACATGGGCATGCTCAACCAATCGATCGCAGAGCGCATCGTGCCCACTGACGTTTACATGCTCACAGGGCAGATGTTCCACATACCGGTTGCCTTAGCGATGAACTATATGGCCCATGGGTGCCCCGTGGTACTTATCAACTTTGACGCTCAATTGGCCCTTGAAGTCATTGAGCAAGAGAAGGTATCCGCCTTTTTAGGCATTACCACCATGATCAATTGGATGATGGCCGTTGAGGGATTCGAAAACTACGATTTGAGCAGCCTCCGTAACTTTCAATATGGCGGCGGTCCGATGCCACGCTCTGTGGTCGAGGCTGCTCTCGAGGCATTCCCCTGCACAATGATTCAGGGCTATGGACAAACGGAAGGGATGACCATGACCTTTCTATCGCAGGAGGATCACCAGCGAGCTGTAACGGGAGATCACCCTGAACGATTGGGCTCATGTGGACGAGAGGGCTTTGTTTCAGAGATTCGCGTCGTCGATCCCGATGGCAATCCAGTGCCGAAAGATGGCAACGCTTACGGTGAAATCATCGTCCGCTCAGAGGCCAATATGCTGGGTTACTGGCGACGGCCTGACCTTACCGAACAAACGCTGCGCAATGGCTGGATGTGGACGGGAGACATCGCCGTTTGGGACGAGCAAGGCTACGTCTTCATTGTCGATCGCGCCAAGGACATGATCATTTCGGGTGGCGAGAACATTTACAGCACGCAAGTGGAAGCGGCGATCCATCAGCATTCAGCGGTGCTGGAGTCAGCGGTATTTGGTGTACCCGACGAGGTATGGGGCGAGGCCGTGAAAGCCGTCGTCGTGCTGAAACCTGGCCAAGCAGCGACCGAAGCAGAGATTATCGGCGAGGCCAGTAAGCACCTTGCGTCATACCAGAAGCCCAAGTCGGTGGATTTCGTTGAAGCACTGCCCAAAGCGCCGACCGGTAAAATACTGAAGCGAGAACTGAGAGATCCCTATTGGCAAACGGAGTCACGTAAAGTATGACGGGGCTACTATCACCAGAACTACTGTCGCATATCGGCCGACAAACTGACCCACAACGTGAAATTGTGACGCGCCGAGATATCCGCAAGTACGCGGTAGCGACGGGCAGTCGATTACCAAAATATCTCGACGGTGATGTGGCGCCACCGCTGTTTCATTTGCATCTTTTTTGGGATGTCGTCCCGCTAGACACGCTGTCACCCGATGGCGTATTTACTGATCGCTTACTGCCCAAGTTTCCACTGGAAAAAGCCATGGCGGGGGGACTCGATATCCAGTACCACCAGCCCATTAGACCCGGTGATTGGCTAACCGCCACAAGAACCCTATCTAATATCTATGAAAAAGTGGGCCGCAGCGGTGCCCTCATTTTTTACGAAGTGATGATGGACATTCGCAATGATGCTGGCTCGTTGGTGGTGAGCGAGAAAACAACGAGGATTCTGCGATGAATCCCGAACCGGCTATCGGGATGGCGCTCCCAGAACGTCACCATCATTGTGATGTCGTGCAACAAATGCTCTATAACGCGTCTCTCTGGAACGGCCATCGAATTCACTTTGACATGCCATACGCTACTGAGGTCGAGGGCTATCCCGGCCTTGTGGTAGCGGGACCGCTGCTGGGTGATTGGCTGCATCAGATCGTCGACGAGTGGCTGGGCGACGCCGGGATGATTACCGGCATCGAGTATTCCAATCGCGTTGCCGCTTTTGTCGGTGAGACCGTCACCGCCGGCGGCACCGTGACGCAGTATGACCCCGAAAAGGGGTCACTCACGCTCGAGGTATTTGTCAAAAATGACCGCGACGAGGTGCTGGCTCCCGGTATCATTACCGCCCAGCTGCAGCGTTGAGTCACATCACAAGAGGTCGCAAGCATTGAGAGGTCAATTCGCACTCACCGGCATGGCAGAGAGCGCTGTCGGCGTCGTCCCCGATAAAAGTCCGCGTGAGCTCTGTGTCGAAGTCACGCTCAACGCCGTCAAAGATGCAGGGCTCACCCTCGCCGATTGCGATGGACTGATTACTTGTAACGCGTTTGCCGAACCTATCCTCTACCACGCCGAAGCGGTTGCCGAATATTTAGGCTGGCAACCGCGGCATTGTGTGACCGTTAATACCGGCGGCGGCACTACCTTTATGGCGATCAACATGGCCGCCGCCGCCATTGCCGCGGGCATGGCCGATACCATCGTGGTCGCCATGGCAGACAGCCTGCGCAGCTTCATGACCCGTGACCAAGCCATGGTGGTCCAATCCAGCTCGGGGCATCCCCACTACGAACAACCTTACGGCCCCACGGTGCCGGCTTACTACGCTTTAATTGCGCGAGCCCATATGGATCGTTTTGGTACGACAGAGGCTCAATTTGCTGAGGCGGCGGTCTCTTGTCGGGCGTGGGCGAACCAGCATCCCAAGGCGCAAAAGCGAGAGCTGATTACCGTAGACGATGTATTGCAATCTCGCCCGATCGCCGACCCATTGAAAGTACTGGATTGCTCCTTGGTGTCTGATGGTGGCGCCGCGGTAGTGATCACGCGCCGAGCGCTCGCTCAGGAAGGGCCCCACAAACCCATCTACATACTCGGGTACGGCGAAGGGCATGCCTATGAGCATATTAGCCAAGCCAAGGATTTGACGACCTCTGCAGCGGTATTAGCCGGCGATGCCGCCTACGCTGCCGCCGGTCTGACCCCTGAGCAGATCGATCTCATGCAGCTCTATGATTGTTTTACGCCGGCATTATTAATTCAACTCGAAGACCTTGGGTTCTGCCGTAAAGGAGAGGGAGGCGAGTTTCTCGCCAGCGGTGTGACGCGCCCAGGGGGATCGAAACCACTCAATACGCATGGCGGCATGCTGTCCCACTGCCACCCGGGCAATCCCGGCGCCATGTTTGGACTGACAGAGGCCATGTTGCAAATGCGGGGAGCCGCACAAGACCGCCAGCTTGCCGACATTCAAACCACCTTGTGTCACGCTCAGGGCGGCATTATGTCTAGCCACGCCACGTTGATCCTCGGCGTAGAGGAGACACTATGAGCCGACCGACGCCAATCCCGACGCCCACCGAGCAACCATTTTACGACGCCTGTCAGCGCGGCGAGCTCCTGCTGCAACACTGCGACCACTGTGAGCACGTGGTGTTCTACCCCCGCACTCATTGCGATGCCTGTCAGGGTGACGCACTGTCCTGGCTGCCGGCGAGTGGTGAGGGCACCATTGCCACCTACACCGTGGTGAGGCGAGGCGTTTCTGCCGATTTCCCGGCACCCTATATCATTGCGCTGATCGATCTTGCTGAAGGTCCTCGCATGATGAGTCAGATCATTGATGCAGACCCGGAAACCGTGTCGAGCGGCTTATCAGTCACCGTCGACTTTGAAAGCTGGTCGGATAGCATCAGACTACCGGTGTTCCGCCTGCTATGAAGGCAGATCCCGCAGAGCGAGAAGAGCTTATGACTAACCGAATCATCCCAACTGCTGTCATTAATCCGGACGCGCCGCCAGAGAGCCTTGAGGCCAAACAGCCCGATATCAACAATGGCGCAGAGATCTACGGCAAGGCCGGGTATTTTAGTCATGAACACGTTGAGCAAGAGTGGCAAAAAATTTGGACCGAAAGCTGGCTGATCGCGGGAGTCAGTACCGACCTCCCCAACGTCGGAGATTATTTTCTCTTTCGGGTGCGCAGCGAATCGCTGATCATCACGAAGACTGCCGAGGGTATCAAAGCCTTTTATAACGTGTGCCCCCATCGAGGTGCTCGACTCATCACCGAAGAACGCGGCAATAAAAAGGTATTTGTCTGCCCCTTTCATAGCTGGAGCTTTCACAACAATGGCGAACTGCGCTCCATTACCGACGAAGATACTTTCCAAGAAGCGGTCGTCTGCCATCGACCCGGCCTAACCTCGGCCGCTTGTGAAGAACATGCCGGCCTAATTTTTATTTGCATGGCGGATCAGCCACCTGCCTTAGCAGAGGTGATCGGTCTCCCTGAGGGTTACCTCGAGAACTATCAAATCGATAAAATGCGAGTCGTGCGCCATGTGCGCAGCGAATGGGGTTCTAACTGGAAAGTCGGTGTCGAAGCCTTTTATGAGAGCTACCACCTACACGCGGTGCACCCAGAGACACGGGGTGTCATGGGCGACCTCAATGTGCAATACGATCTCTACCCTCACGGCGCCAGCCGCATGATTGTGCCACTGGGCCAGCCCAGCCCACGGCAAGCCGATCAAACGACCGTGAATGAGGGTCTGCAATGGATGCTGCAAGAGGCGGGGGTTGATCCCGCTACCTTTGAGGGCAGCGCTGCGGATGTTCGTGCCGCCATTCAGCAAGCCAAGCGCGATCGATCGAATCGTTTGGGATTAGGCTACGAACGTTTTGCAGATGGGCAGCTTTCTGACAGTTGGGCCACCGGTATTTTTCCTAACGTGCAAATCGGCTGCCATCCGGAGGCCATTTTTTTGATGCGCTTTATGCCGCACGAAACTGACCCAGAACGGTTCTGGTACGACACCATGACACTGCTCTTCCCGGTCGACGATCCAGATTATTGCCCCCCCGCCTGGATGGGCTTGCCCGAAGGGACCGACGCAACAGGTGCAGTGCGTCCTGAGACGGAGACCTTCCTGATCAACGAAGACCCTGGACTGGGCTTGGTGCTTAATCAAGACGCCGAGTTTCTCCCCTCAGTGCAAGACGGAATGCGCAGCAAAGCCTTTAAGGGGCAGTTATGGGGTGAGCAAGAACAACGGCTACGGCATTTCCATGTCGAGTTGGAACGGCGGTTAGGGCGTTAATTACCGCAAGGCAAGGCAGTGTACTGGGGTGGTAGCCGTCATCTAAAGGCGGACGAGCAGTGAGATCACGGTCTCCCCAGACTACCTAGCACTGCGTAGTATCGACGCGCCCAGCCCCCCCCACCACTTGCTATCGCACTAAGAAACCAGACAACTAATATTGGGCCAGCAACACGAATTATAGAAAATAGTATATATAAATCAATAATTTAAAATATATTTCTCACGCCTGATGTCAGCAAGACATTGCGCGTCACGCGTCCCTCATCCGAAGCGAAATGTGTATACTTTGCGACCGCAAGCCCAGTGAGGAAAAAATAATGAATGCGCCACAACAAGTCGCTGTCAGCCCCGATACTGAAATCAAAATGCAAGAAGCGCTCAAAGCGCAGCAAGCGAGCTATTTACAGGAAGGATACGTCTCGGCTGAGACGCGTATCGATCGTATCAACCGCGCGATTGATGTCCTAGTCCGTCATGCGGAACGCATCAGCGATGCCATTAATACTGATTTTGCAGGCAGGCCTCATCAAATCAACTTGATGACGGATGTCGCCGCCTCCATTGGCTCAATGAAGCACTGCCGTAAACATCTCAAGAAATGGATGAAAGCAGAAAAGCGACCCTCGACCTTCCCGCTAGGTCTCCTCGGAGGACGCTCTACCATCCACTACCAGCCAAAAGGGGTCGTCGGCATTGTCGCGCCTTGGAACTTTCCCGTCGCCATGATTTTTCAGCCTTTAGCCGGGGCGCTCGCCGCGGGCAATCGCGCCATGATTAAGCCTTCGGAATTTACACCTGAGACATCGAAAGTCGTCGCAGAAATTATTGCCGAAGCCTTTGACCCGACGGAGGTCACGACTTTCTCGGGTGGTCCCGAGGTTGGTCAGGCCTTCACGTCATTACCCTTTGACCACATGATCTTCACGGGCGCGACCAATATCGCACGCCATGTGCTCACGGCAGCAGCGCGCAATTTGGTGCCAGTCACCCTAGAACTCGGTGGTAAGTCTCCTGTTGTTATCTCTCGCAGCGCCGATCTCGAACAAGCCATCGAGCGCATCATGGTGGGCAAGACCCTTAATGCCGGTCAAATTTGTCTGGCCCCCGATTATCTATTGGTCCCCGAGGAGCAGTTGGAAGAAGTCATTCGCATTGCGACTAAGACCGTGACGGATATGTATCCCAGTCTGCTCAACAATGAGCAATACACGTCAGTAGTGAATGAGCGTCACCATACTCGGCTCAGCACATATGTCACCGACGCCGAGCAGCGCGGCTGCCGTGTCATTCCCATCAATCCTGCCAACGAGGATTTCGGTGCGGGAACTCACAAGATGCCCCCCACGCTGGTCATCGGGCCTGAGAACGAAGCACTGTGTATGGAAGAAGAAATCTTTGGCCCTCTGCTCCCGATCCGCACTTATACGCAGTTTGAGGAAACGATTGATCACATCAACAGTGGACCGCGCCCACTTGCCGCTTATTACTTTGGTAATGATAAAGGCGAAGAAGAAGCGATTTTGCATCGCACGACCTCAGGTGGCGTTTGCATCAATGATGTGATCTTCCACATCATGCAGGAAGATATGCCCTTTGGTGGTATTGGCCCCTCAGGTATGGGTTCGTATCATGGCGTTGAGGGATTCAAGACCTTTAGCCATGCTAAGTCTGTGTATAGCCAATCGCTAAAGTTCAATGTGGCTAAACTCGGGGGCATCCTGCCACCCTATGGCAAAACCACGGAGAAGAATATTAAGGCGCAGATCAAGCGTTGAGCGAGTTCTGATAGGCCCCCTGATACGGTAACTAATACCTTCGACAAACATAAAAAACCCGGCAAGCGCCGGGTTTTTTATGAAGTCCGCTTTATTTCAGGATATACGCCTTGACCAGTAATTCCTCGGTCAGCGGATTAAACTCGATCACATCCAAGTTCATCGTATCGTTGGTGATACTCACCACGTTACGCATCACGATCACGCCGTCGACTAGCTCCCAAAACCCTTGAAACCTGCCAGAGGCGACTCCCGCTTCGGTAAATCCACGACCTTGCCCATCTACCGTGCCACCATTGCGATCGGTGTTATAAGACAAGTGATACGTGACATAGACCTTGCCATACCCCTCCATATCACCCTGCGCGCTGATCGCCGTCGTTTCCTGCCCCAAGGTGACGGAAGTCACCGTCATCGGCGCATCAGGCTGACGCTTATCAAGCCCCAGCTCCCCGTGTCCATCGGCCAAGACCAGCGGTGCAACACAGCATAAAAATGCCATTACCCATTGCTTCATAACGATTCCTCAAAATGTGTGAAAAATGTCGCAGCGTTCCTTTCTGCAATCCCCATAGTCTGTTGAGCCCACCATACAGGGCGCCACAAAAAAATCACCTGTCGATGAAAGATCGTTGTTGCTATAACGAACATTGAGACATGCGCTCAAACAGCACCTGCCTTGCATTCAATTAAGTGGACCACAGGATCGGGTTATGGATTACCATATCGAGATGCTTTCTGGTTGCCCTGCCCTCTATCTCCCCGCTGTCAGGCGTCTGATAATAATGGCATTGCTTGGCTTGCCACTGCTTTCCTGCACCCCAGCTTGGCAGCAACCTATTGCGCCTGAAAACATTAGCTTTTTAAGCCGCAGCGAAACGCAGACTCACGATGACATCAGCGTGACCGTCGCGGTTCCGTCAGAGGAAGAGACTCAGCAGCTATTCGGGACCAATCTTTACAAGTCGCGCGCTCAACCCGTCTGGATCAGCGTAGAAAATCGGACTCAGCAGGGTCTAACGCTGATGCGAAATGCCGTCGACGATGCCTATATCTCTCCCGCCGAGGCGGCTTTCCTTCGCCATGCCGGTCCCAGACAGGCTGATAGAGAGATGGACCTCTTTTTTCAGGCAGCTGAATTTAAAAACCCTGTCCCGCCAGGGGAAATAGTTAACGGTTATATCTTCACCAATATCGATGAGGGATTTAAGAATATCAATGTTGATTTATTGAGTGATGCAGCATTATTCAACTTCGTTTTTACCGTTATGATTCCCGGGCTCAATACCGGCATGGAGTACGTCGATTTAGATCAGTTGTATACCGCCACTGAGAATGTGACTGCAACGGAAGATTTGCAATCGCGTCTGCAGGACGAGGCCTGCTGCACGACCAATCAAAAAGGCACGGCTACCGGAGACCCGCTCAACATCGTCTTCATTGGCGAACGATCCGCCATTATGAGCGCCATGATTCGTCGCGGCTGGCACGTCACCGAGATTAATCACATGAAATCAGCGCTCAAAACCACGCGTTCATTTGTCTTTGGTAGGCAATACCTCTATTCACCGATCAGTCCGCTCTATCACTATGGGCGCTCACAAGATTTAGGGTTGCAAAAGGCACGACAGTCAGTCAGCCGACGTAATCATATTCGTCTGTGGCTGGCACCTTACCGCTTTCGCGATATGGATGTTTTTTTAGGGCAAATCAGCCGCGATATCGGGGTCGCCTTCTTTAAAAACACACTCACGACTCACACCATAGACCCCTACGTTGACCATACCCGGGACGGACTGGTCGGGGATCTCGCCTATTCACAAAATCTGTCTGGTGTTGGCTATGTCGCTGGCTCGCAGGTCTCCACAGAAGTCGACACACACTATAATCTCACACCCGATCCTTACTATTCAGACGGCTACCGGGCTGTCTTTTTCTTTTCTGAAGAGACCACGCCACTCGACGAAATTGATCACATCATGTGGTTGCCGCAGTGGCATCCAGGCCTGCAACCCAATGTTGAATAAAGCGGCCGTTGCGGACCACAACGCCATCAACGGTGATGACAAAATAGCAAGAGCACTTTGCTGTGTTGCGATCTTTGCGATCGTGCCCGTGCTGATCAGTTGCTCCAGCCAGCCGAAGGTGCCCTTTTCCTACACGATTGACCCCTTATCATTTGAGACTGGCAATCAGTACAACCTCACCGATGGACGCGCCCGATTTCGCGAGATTTTTTGTGCCGCCAATGAAGATCATGGCGCAAAGCTCCCCGATTTCCGATCTTGCGAGGACGCACTCGTGCGCTTTGACGACGAACCTGCCGCAACAGGGGAACCCGTTGATCTCGGAATATCGTCACTCAACTTATTGGGGCAAATGGTCCCAGGCCTAGGGTACTCCTGTATTAAACCCTGGTTACATCATGACAATTCAGCACCACAACATGTGGCGGAATTTGGCTACGAAACGGGCTTTATTCAAGTCGAGGGCATCGCCAGCTCAGAGACAAATGGCGAATTGATCGCGCAATCTATTCAGTCTTGGTACCGCAACGACAACAGCAGGCCGCTCGTTCTTGTCGGTTATTCGAAAGGATTACCCGATATTTTTTCCTTCTTGGCAAACTTCCCAGACTTAGCTCGGCATGTGACGGCAGTGGTGTCGTACTCGGGCGCCGTCTGGGGCTCAGCATTGGCTGAGGAGGCTAACGAAAAGCAGCTGCGCTGGTTGACCCAGATTCCGGGAGCAGAGTGTGAAAAGAAAGATTCCAGAGCACTGGAGACGTTGATGCCTGCCAACCGCAAGCAATGGTTTGCAAAACATACGCTACCAGCGCACATCCGTTATTACTCTGTGGTGTCTTTCCCTGACCCCGCCAATATTTCAAACGGGTTACAGGGGTCACATATTAAACTGGGGCAACTGCAAGACGCGCGCAACGACAGTCAACTGGTCTTTTACGATCAGGTCATACCCGGATCCACCCTATTGGGTTTTTTTAACGCAGATCATTGGGCCATGTCGGTGCCTATCGCGCGACAGCATCGGGTCACTCAGGCCCTCTTCGCCGACAAGAATGACTTCCCGCGAGAAATCGCATTAGAGGCCATCCTGCGCTACATAGAAGAGGATTTGTTGACACGCAATCACGTCAGCACGACGCCTTAAATCACCACGCTCTTGAAGCCTGACTACTGTCCCGTTAGCGCCGCCACAATCTTCGGCGGATTTAATGGCATGTCCCGCAAGCGGACACCAGCAGAGCGATAGACAGCCTCAGCTACCGCGGGCATTGGCGGCACGATGGGCACTTCACCCACTCCTTTCACACCAAACGGATGCAGCGGATTCGGCACCTCGACAATAACCGTGTCAATAAAGGGCAGGTCTGAAGCCACAGGGATCCTGTAATCAAGAAACCCAGGGTTCTCTAACACGCCGTTCTCGTCGTAGAGGTACTCCTCGTTCAGCGCCCAGCCAATGCCCTGCGCAGCGCCCCCCTGCATTTGCCCTTCTACATAAGCGGGATGAATCGCCTTGCCGGCGTCCTGAATCGCGGTGTACCGCGTAATGGTGGTGCGACCAGTTTCTTTGTCGACTTTAGCGTCACAAATGTGGACGCCGAATGACGGTGCTGCACTGCTCGCCGTGAGCGAACTCGAAAAGGTCAGTGGTCCTCCCATCGTTCCAGCACGCCTTGCCAGCGCCTCAAACGTGAGGGATTGCTCGCCATAATGCGCAGCCCCCTGAGACCAGGTGACGACGCCGGCCTCGACCTCCCACTCGGCTGCCGCGCGACGACACATCTCAGCCACGCATTGCTCTGCTGCTTGAATAACGGCCTGTCCAGTGGCCAGCGTTGTGCGACTACCCCCCGTCACATCGCAATGGCCCACGGCGTCGGTCGCCGCAATCTGCGGATGAATATGCTCAAAAGGAATGCCCAATACCTCGGCAGCCATCAATGCCATCGACGCGCGCGAACCCCCAATGTCGGGGCTCCCGGTCAGAATAGCCAGATGGCCGTCTGACAAGACATTAAGGGTGGCACTGGATTGCAAGCCTGCATTAATCCAGTACCCTGCCGCCACACCTCGACCTTCACCTTCGGCCACGGGGGCGTTGTAGTGCGCATGAGCACTCGCGACTTCAAGACACTCCCTTAGACCAATACGGTTATAAGGCGCACCCATCATATTGACATCGCCCTCTTCTACGGCATTTTTAAGTCGAAAGGCTAGCGGATCCATATCTAATTCCGCCGCCAGTTCGGTCATCGCGAGCTCAAAACCCAGCGTCACTTGGGGCACACTTGGCGCACGATACGCGTGGATTTTCGGTTTGTTGGTGTAAACAGCTCGACCTGTAGAGCGAGCGTTGGTGAACTTGTAACAAGCGGTGGCCATAAAAGCGGGGATGCCTGCAGGGTTGCCGTTGTAGGCGCCCGAGTCCATAACACACTCCACGTCGGCAGCGACGAGTTGACCGTCACGCATGGCACCCAACTTAACGCGCGTTTGCGCACCCGGCGCAGGTCCGGTGACGCGAAATACGTCGCCGCGATCCATGACCATTTTGACCGGCCGACCGGCCTTTTGTGCCAGCACTACCGCCACCGGCTCTAAATAGACGGTTGTTTTACCGCCAAACCCGCCGCCAATTTCGGACGCCGTCACCTTGACCTTACCCACATCAATGCCCGTTAACGCGGCCGTATACTGCGCCACCGTAAAGTGACCTTGAGTGCTGCACCACAAGTCGACCTGACCTGCTGCATCGACGCGGGCCACACACGCGTGGGGCTCGATATACCCTTGATGACACATGGGCACCGAGTAGGTCTGTTCGATGACAACATCGGCGCGTTCAAAGGCGGCGTCGGGCTCTCCGACCACTAAACTAATGTGGGCCGCCAGATTAGTCGGTTCCTCGGGGAAGCCGTGGGGGAATCGATCCGCATGAAGAATGGGGGCCTCAGCGCTCAACGCTTCATGCATATCCGTGACAGCTGGCAACACCTCATACGACACCGCTATCAGCGCTGCCGCTTGTGCGGCCAGCTCGGGTGATGTCGCCGCAACGGCGGCTACCGCCTGCGCATGAAACAAGACTTTACCCTGCGACATTACCATGGGGCTCAAATCTTTGAGCGCTATCGCACCCTCACCACTACCAAGCACCGAATCCCCCGGCACAGGCAGGTCTTTACCCGTCATCACCGCCAATACGCCCTCCATCGCGAGGGCTTGACTGCAGTCGATGGACTGAATGATTGCGTGCGCATGTGGACTGCGGACAATATGGCCATAAATCTGACCCTGCATATTCAGATCGGCACCGTAACGAGCTCGCCCCGTGACTTTGTCGAGTCCATCAGGGCGCACGGGGCGCGAACCAATAACCGAAAACTCTTGATAGGCATTCATGCGCCAGCCTCCTCTCGCATTTGCCGAGCCGCATCCAGCACGGCCCGAATGATCTTGTCATAACCAGTACACCGACAGAGGTTGCCTGCTAGCCAGAAACGCGCCTGTTCCTCGGTGGGATTCGGGTTGTGCGCTATCAGTGCTTTGGCCGCTACCACCACACCGGGCGTGCAGATCCCGCATTGCAGGCCGGCATGCTCGAGCAACTTTTGCTGCACCGGGTGTAAAACACCGCCCTCTGCGACCCCCTCTATCGTTTGAACTGCCTGCCCTTCGACCTCAGCTGCCAACACTAAACAAGCGCAGACCAATCGATCATTAACCAGCACCGAACAGGCACCGCAGTCACCGGTATTGCAGCCGATTTTAGTCCCTATCAGCTCGAGCTCATCACGGAGCACCTCCGCCAGTACCTGACCCGGAGAGCACAAAAAAGCGGTCGGCTCACCGTTAATCGTGGCCTGCACAGCCATTTTGTTCAGCGGCTTGTTCATGATGATGCCTCCACAATACGTGCCTGAGCTTGCGCAATCGCCCGCGCTACCAACACCCCCACAACATGAGTGCGATATTCAGCAGTGCCGCGCTTATCTGCAATAGGACACGCCGCCTCTCTTGCCGCAGCAACGGCTGCCTCAATCGCAGACTCCTCCAGTTTCGTTCCGACTAACGCCACGCCCGCTGCCTCAACCAACAATGCGGTGGGTGCGACGGCACCGATCGAGACGCGCGCTGCCGTGCAGATGCCATCGTCATCAAGCGTTAGCGAAACACCCACCCCCGCTACCGCAATATCCATTTCAGTCCGCGGCGTCAGGCGTAAGTATGCGTCAGCAGTTTGTGATGATGGGCGCGGCAATATCAGAGCAACCAAGAGCTCGCCTTCCTTCAGCGCGTTTCTACCAGGCCCGAGCACAAAATCCTCTACCCGCATCTGATGGTCCCCTGCCGGGCCGGTAATCAGACACTGCGCACCGTTGGCAATCAACGCGGGAATGCTATCGGCGGCAGGTGACGCATTGCAAAGGTTACCTCCGGCAGAGCAGCGGCCCTGAATTTGCGTTGAGCCAATCAAGTCAAGCGCCTGAGCGAGCCCAGGAAAAAAAGTGGGCACATCACTGTCATGCAAAATCGAAAAAGCAGATGCCGCAGCGCCAATCTGCACTGCTTCAGCATCAACGTTAATCGCTGTGAGCTCAGGAATTTTTTTGAGGTCGACGACTCTCTCAGGACTGCGAGTCCCCAAACGGACCCCCACCAATAAGTCAGTCCCGCCGGCCAATACTGACGCGATGGCACCATCGGACAGCAAGCCTTTTGCTTCGGATAATGAATGGGGTGCCACAAATTCCTGAATTGACATGCGCTACTCTCGTTCGTTTCGCTAAGTTATATAAGGTGTGCTTTTAAGACACCGCTAACAGTGAGCCACGATAACGCTTTTAGACAACATTTGGGAAGTTTATCCACGCCAGCTCATACCCGACAGTTCGCGGCTAGGGAGAGGCTTTATCTCGCCCTCGCTCCGCATTCGGTTCTGGTCGAGGCACTAATCAGTTGCTCGCTTGCGTGCCCAAAAGATAACGGCATAAAACAGCGCCATACTCAGAGGCAAGTCTAAAAAGGTCGTCCACGTTAACCAAAAATCCTCAGTAAACTGGTTTGCCACATAGTAGTTGGCTAGCGCCATAACCGCCCCAACGAGACTCATACCAATGGCGATTCGACCATGATGGAGTGGCAAGGGCATATACCTCTCGATGCGCGCGCCAAAATAGGCGCCTCGACGCAACAGCCCATCGACCATGAAGATGCCGGCTGTGAGCAATCCCAGTACCGTACCCTTCATCTGCACCCAATAATCGTCCTGCAACGCCAGTGAAAAAGCGGCCGAAATCAACAGCATAATCGTACCGAAAACAGCGAAACCACCCAGTAGATCGACTTTGACAAACCGCTGTATCACTACGAGCGCCAATCCTGCTCCCGCACCGATAATCGCGGCAAGCGCCAAGTCTTCAGTCACCTTTCCGACGATAAAAAATAGGGCGCCGAGTACCATGTCGGCATAAATAGAATATTTGTTGCGCTGCCATTTGCGCTGACTCAACTGAGACATTTGCTCAACACTTAGCCCGCTCAACTCCACCTGCTCCTCCTCTGACGGTGCGACGCCTGAAATAGGTTGCCGCCCAGGTTTCAATTGAGGTTCAGGATGAGTCTCGTAAACCGGCTGAGCGCCCTCAACAACTGCAACGGACAGGCGCCATCCGTTATCAAATCGGGCTATCAACTGCGGGGGGTGCGCCTGAGTGGGCTCCGCGGTGTCACTGTAAACGCGACTGGGTATTTCGGCTGGTATTGCATTGGACAACGGATCAGGGAGGTCATCGGAAAGGTCATCAGAAGGGTCATCAGAAGGGTCATCAGAAGGGTCATCAGAAGGGTCATCAGAAGGGTCATCAGACAAGTCACTGCCTAAACCATGGGGCAAGTCGAAAACAAACGTCACCGGCCCGTCTCTGTGCGACTGCGATTGTTCAGCCAATAACTCATTGTCTCGGAACAATCGCGCCTGCGTCTTGGTGAAGGTCAGCGATACCTCCAGCACATAGTGCTGGGCATCGTAGGGAAAGGGCCTTAAAAAGGTCCACAGTCGCATCGACATACCTCACTGCATTGCTTCACCGTTCTCGACATATCCGTATGCATCCAGTAATCCATCGTGGCCAGTTTTGAACTAGGCCCGCATTATAGGTGGTAGAAGTGCGCTGTCAGTGATTCCGGCTCTACGGACACACCGACCCGTTGATGATGGCACCCATCGCGACGCCGGTGCTGCTTGACGCTCCCCTGATTATAGCGATTGGCAAACAGAACCAATATCCGCGATAACGAAAAGTGGGCACCATCAATATTATGGCGCGTAACACATCGCACCTAGCGTGGTCTCGCTTTTTAAACAGCTCAACGGTTGGTGGCTCACCCATAGCCCACAAGGAATCGGCAATAGGTGTTGACGCTGAAGCACGGCGGGCAACGTGAAGGGGCTGCGAGCAGAATGCCCAACCCAAGTGCGATAATGTATGCAATGATTGTGAACACAATCTCAGCAGATAACTAAGTGTAATGAACAGCGGGAGACAACTTCATTAACTTCTGTGGACGAAACTGACAATGCAAAAATGGCGCATCGGCGACGTTACCATCACCAAAATTGTGGAGTTGGAGAGCTGCGGTGGCGCGGCTTGGATATTACCGGACGCGGTCCCCGAGGCATGCAGGGATATCAGCTGGTTAAAGCCTGATTTCATGGACGAAATGGGTGAGCTTAAGTTCAGCGTTCATGCCCTTGTCATCGAGACACAGGACCAGCTTATTGTCGTAGATACTTGCGTAGGCAATGAGAAAGAGCGCATGCCCTATAAGAATTGGCATCACTTGCAAACCACTTTTCTGACTGACTTCGCCCGCGCAGGCTTCGACCCTGCGGCAGTTGATTGCGTGCTTTGCACGCATCTACATGTCGATCACGTAGGCTGGAACACTATGCTCGTCGATGGTAAGTGGGTACCGACATTCCCCAACGCGCGATACCTCATTGCCAACGATGAATATGACTATTTTAAGCGCACCGATATTGCCGAATTTAATCAGCGCGTGTTTAGCGATTCGGTAGCGCCGATATTTGATGCAGGACTCATGGACCTTGTCGAGACTGATCACCGCGTATGCAACGAAGTCTCCTTGGTGCCAACGGTGGGCCACACCCCAGGGCATGTCAGCATTCAGATCACGTCGAAATCAGAGCAAGGGCTGATCACCGGTGACTTTGTTCATCACCCCTGCCAAATGGCGCGGCTAGACTGGGGAAGCACTGCAGACCTTGACGCCGACCAAGCAGATGACACACGCAGACGCGTCTTTGCGGAGTGCGCAGAGACGCCCACCTTAGTCATCGGCACGCATTTTGCCGGTGCAACCGCAGGTCATATTGTTCGCGATGGCGATGCCTACCGCCTCATACCCTGTAAACCTGAATTCGTATGACCCGGCAGGTCTCAGCTGAACCGTCACGGTGAACTCGCGCAACTTATCCATCAGGCTACAAACAGCTTGTCTGATAAAGGGCTTTTCATCACCCCACAACGCCGAAACTGGCGCGGAAGAATATCGTCGATTAGTGTGTCGCGAGGCAGCTTTATCATATCGACTCTACAGTCTCTCAGTGACTGAACAGGAGGCAAATCTCAATGCAAAACGACGATAAAATCAGCCTCGAAGACGCTTATGCTCTGCAAACGCCCGAGGATAACGTTGCGTTATATCGTCACTGGGCCGAGACCTATGACGTCGAATTCGCACGAGACCGTGGGTATCAGTATCCCCAAATAATTGCGGACATTTACGCCCGTCACTCAAAGCCTGCTGACACCCCCGTGCTGGATGTTGGCTCAGGCACCGGTCTAGTGGCGTCAGCCCTGCAGGAGCATCATTCGGTTGACGCTCAACTTACGATTGATGGCGTCGATATTTCACCGGAAATGTTGGCGGTCAGCCGAACAAAAAACGTCTATCGGCATCTTTTCGAGGCGGACCTGACCCAATCTATTGATCTACCTGAAAAGCAATATGGCGCTGTGGTGAGCGCTGGCACTTTTACCCACGGCCATGTTGGGCCTGAGGCGCTAATCAAACTCCTGCGCCTCTGCCGCGCAGGTGCACTGTTTGTGATTGGCGTAAATGGAACGGCGTTTGATCAGTATCATTTCGGCTCACACTTTGCCGCTTTACAGGCTGATCAGCATATTACGCCGATTGAATTTATCCGCGTACAGTATTACGCCACAGCGACTGACGGTCATGCGGCCGATCAGGGGTATGCTGCCTTGTTTAGAAAAACGTAACGCGCTGTTTAGCAGCGCTTGACGCTTTATTCAGAGAGACTGATTACTTCACCTTTCGACACGTAGAGAAAGGCGTCGAATAAAACTCACTGCAGATCGTATTCTCAAACGTGACTACGTGAGATCACCGCGCTGGGTTTCACCCCCCAGACATTGCAGCTCAGGACTCTGATGATAAAAAACACCAGGAGTCGTCTCGTGACAGAGCGCGAGCAAAGCACCAGCCAGCTGCTCGGCTGAGATACTGGCATATCGGCTCCAGGGACCCCGGGCGATTAGCGATATCATCGGCGACAAATACTGCAAAAACTGCTCCACCGGTCGGCGAGACTGGCGCTTACCTAGCAACAATCCGGGTCGCAAAATGTCGAGGCGATTAAATCCAATCGTGGTTAATTCGATTTCAACGGCACCCTTAACACGTGAATAAAAAGCGCGGCTTTCGCTATCAGCGCCAATCGCCGTCACGATCAGGAAGTGGCTAACCCCTGACTCTTTAGCGGCTCGAGCAAATGCAATCACTGCGTCAAAATCTACCGCTTTGAACGCGTCCTTAGAACCCGCGTCTCCCATTGTCGTACCGAGCGTGCAAATTGCAGTGTCCGCCGCGGGCAAAGTGGGCAGTGCGGTAAAATCAACGACTAACTCGTTCTCAACATCACCGGTGATACGACGCCCTACCGTCGTGATGGGTATCAGCCGACCCTTTGCGAGCGCAATAAGCGATCGACCAACAAGCCCGGTGCCACCGGCTAATAATAGCTTCATCATTGTCCTATTCCCTGCATCGCGGCTTGCTAGGCTGCGATGAGATTAAAAAGCGTGAGTCGGCTCGCTCAAACAAGTCCAGACAAGCTGATTGCCCGGAGCGAAAGATGATAACAAGCTGCCTATAGCAGCTATCGGCTACGACTCGAAAACACCAGCCACTCAGCGCCTTGAGAGCCTGCTTTCAGTGAAAAGGATTGATCAGCACTGACACAGAAAAACTCACCCTCATTGACTGTGACTTCACCCACCATCTCAATGGTGCCCGAGCGCACATACCAAACGGCATCAAAGGGGATCGATACATCAGCTGACTGCGCATCGCTAGCTAATGCCATGCGAAAGATCAATGGACCTTCATCTGGCATCGCATCCCAATCGGGGCATGGCTCCCCCGGGTTCGCAAGCGGCATTTGCTCTATTAGACGGCGCCCCGAGGGCGCCTCAAATAGAGCCAGTCGCTCGGTTAACTCAGCCGGCACGTCATAAAGGTCGGCCCAATTCAGGCCAATATCACCACCGAGACTAAAGAGATGAAACTGAACGCCTTCTGCGCCCGCTTCCTCTGGCCCATAGCTATGACCTGCTTTAACCCATCTAATGTCTCCGGGGCGAAACGCACCTTCATCACCGATTCGCATTTCACCGCTCGTCACGACATAGATCGTATCGTAGGGGTGCCAATGTTGATCTGCATAAAAGTGCGCCGGAAATTTCGCCTCAATGAGAAAAGGCCCGTCATTTTTTAAGACGCGTGTGGGGGTCGTCGGACGACCATGGGGATCATGAAACGTTTCCCACTCAAGATCATCGGGTCGAATATGTTGTGTCTGGCTCATGGCAATCTTTCTCAGCAAAGTAGCACTTGAGGATCGTTTGTCTCTGTTCAGTGGAACGCACTTCACTCATATTGTCGATAGTAGCGGCGCGCTGTCTGACCCGCTTAGCAGGTTCGCGCCGGGCGTCGTGTTCCCAGTGCACCAACACGCTAATCAATCAGTCACGAAGCATCTTGGATTCGCGACGTGGCACTTTGCGACTGCTCATAATATCCATTCAAATAGGCCAGTAGGGTGTCCCCGACAATCTCTATCAGCAGCCCGTCGGGATCCTGAAAGTAACCCTGCGGATCTCCAGCCGCCCCCAAAAGACGCTGATAGCCCAGCGTCTCGAGCGCGCGGCACACTTCGGCGGAATCAGGGCTATGAAGACACACATGATGTTGCATAATCGCCTGTGCCGTCACCCAAGGCGTATCCGGTACGGCTTCAATCAGCTCAAAGTTGGCCACCCCAGTGCTCGCATGAGCAATGCGGAGGTTAAGCGTGACGGGTTTACCGAATACCGTTAAGGGCCACTCTTCTCGATTGTCGTCTATCCAAGACAAGTGCAATGACTCACTGAGGCGCGCTTTTGCCGCCGCCATGTCCCGACACACCAAACCTGTATGAACAATCGCTAATCCCGCTAAAGGATTCTCCGTTGATAACACTGCTAATCACCTCACCACTTTGCCGCATGCGCTTAGGAGATCAGTTTACCCTACCATTGTGCCGCCACAATCAGCGCGAGTACAAAGTACTGGCATGAGCTATTTGCATGCACCCAGTCTATGCAGTCACTGAGCCAGAACTGGGCCAGAACTGGGCCAGAACTGAGCCAACAAACGACACACGCTAAGGACTCAGACAATAAACCCCTGCCTCGCTCAAATGCGCCATCATAAGAACACCTTGCATCATCTGATAAGGGATGCGATGAGGACTAGATTGATAGTGTGGATCGTTGCATGATCGTGACAGTAAAGAGATATGATTGCGGCAGACTGCAATACTAACGACTGCCGCGTCACGACGAGGTATTCAAAATGAGCGAACGGTTAATCGCACTTGCCTCAGGGGTTCACGAGGGTAACCCTCCGATTGCCTCGGCCCCCGATATGGTGCATATCGCAGCCGATGCGGGCTATAACGCCGTCGGACTTTGGGTGGCACCCGGAGAAAACTGGCATGCCGATACCAGCGCTAATGTCGCTGCAGCGTTGCGCGAGACCGGCTTGGTCGCGCTCGATATTGAAGTGATTTGGATACAAGCCGGAGCGGAACCCAACCCACTACATCACGAAATCATTGCGATTGGCGGCGAGATTGGCGCCAAAAATTGTCTCATCGTCAGCTCAGAGCCCGATCGAGAGCGAACCAAATGGCTTTATGCAGACCTGTGCGAACACGCGAGGGCCGCAGGCATGCGCGCCTGCCTTGAATACATGGGCATTACCGAGGTCAAAACACTGGACGACGCGCTCGATATCGTGACCGCCGTCGGTCATCCCGCAGGGGGTATCTTGGTGGATCCTTTTCACCATGAACGCGTCGGGCATGCGCCCGAAAAAATTAGCGAGATCCCAATTGAATGGCTCAGCTACGCGCAACTCTGTGATATGCCACAAGGTGGAACCCTCTCTGACCCCGAGGCCTATTTTATTGATGCGATCGACGGACGACTCGCGCCAGGTGAAGGCGTCATTCCAGTCGCCGAGATGGCACGCGCATTGCCTCATGACTTGCCGATTAGCCTTGAAATTCGATCACGCTTTTATCGCGAGCGTTACCCCGATCCGCGGGAAAGAGCGAAAGTAATTCTCAATCAAACCCACGCATTTTTTGCACAACATGGGTTATAAACCCCTTTAACGCGGCCGGTGTTGGCGCATCAGATTACGTTTAGACGGAGCGCAGCCGATGAACACCGCCGCTAACCAAACCGCATTACTACAAGACGCCTTGAGTCAGGCTTTGGGCCCTAGCGCCCTTATTAATCAGGCCAATACCACCCTATATTCGACCGACGTCTACTCCGCCGGCGCGGCGCCCGGCCTTGTCGTGCGACCGGTAACACAAGTGCAGGTCGCTGATGCTGTCCGCATCAGTACGCAAGCGGGCTGGGCCATCACCCAGCGCGGCGGCGGCATGTCCTATACCGGAGGCTACCTGCCCCAGCGAGCGGAAACGGTGATGCTGGATCTCAGTGCACTGAACCGAATCGTATCCATCGATGAGGATGATCTTGTGATTACCGTTGAAGCGGGCGTCACCTGGCAGCAAATTTGGGAAGCACTCACTCCTCGCGGTCTACGCTTGCCTTTTTTTGGCACTTTTTCTGGCAGTCGCGCTACCGTCGGTGGGGGGCTATCAAATGGTGCGCTCTTTATGGGGACGGCGCGCTACGGCAGTGCGGCCGATATCGTCGTCGGCATGAATGTTATCGATGGTAGAGGACGCACCATTCGAACGGGCCAAGCCGCTTTTCACAATGGCCGCCCGGGGTTCCGCCAATACGGTCCCGACATCACCGGACTGTTCGTTCATGATGCGGGTGCCTTGGGTGTCAAAACGCAAGCATCACTCAAAATGATGCCGATGCCCGAGGCAGCAGAGTATGGCTCCCTCGCGTTCGCGACGCAGCAAGAAGCCATTGAAGCACTCTCGGCCATTGGTCGCAGCGGCTACTGTGAAGAAGCGTATTGTTTTGACCCCGCGACAACACAGCGCTCTCTCGACTCGGCGACATTAATGAAAGACATTAACCGACTCAGCAACGTCATTCGCTCGCAATCGAACTTATTAAGAGGATTTCAGGAGGGAATCAAAATGGCCGTCGCCGGGCGACGCTTCGTAGAAGGCAACGTTCACACCTTACATTTTGTCTGTGCGGGGCGTTCCGCCGCCGGTGTTCACGACGATTTTATTCAGGCAACGCGATTGGCGGCAGAACACGGTGGCGTCATCATTAGCAACACCATACCCAAGGCCGCTCGAGCCAATCCGTTTGAACCGCTCAATGGCATTTTGGGTGCTGACGGTGAACGCTGGGCCGCGTTAAACGCAAAAGTGCCTCATTCAGACTCATCATCGCTCATTGCAGCCACCGAAGCGGCGATTGCACCCTATCGAGAGCGTATGGCCCAGCATGGCGTGACCATGAGCTTTCTATATATCGCTATTGCCCAACATATTTTCAGCTACGAGCCGGTACTGCGATGGTTTGACGAGTGGTTACCGATTCATAAGGCGGTACCAGAGCCCGATTATCTCGCCAAACTAACGGAACCGTCGGCCAATCCTGACGGTCGCGCACTGGTAGATGACATTCGCAGCCGGATTGTTGAGGTGTTTGCGCAGCATGGTGCAGCCAGCAATCAAATCGGGAAGACTTACCCGATGTTATCAAGTCTCAACCCTGACAGCCGCAGTGTGTTAAGCGCTCTGAAACGCGAACTGGATCCAGAGGGACTCATGAATCCAGGCGTGCTGGGTGATTTTGATCTGTCCCGATCCGGATCATGACGCAAAACGTGCAGTGACGGTGCCCAGTTTCACTAATCACTTGTTAGCCCAGTATCGATAGAGACCACTGGGCGTCAGACGCCACCGGCGTTAACCTCAAGGGAGGCCAGCTCGTACTGGGTCATCATATAGCCTGATACTTGCGCTTTGAGCAAAATAAACTCGTCGTCTGCACTGACCCAAACCTCATACGGTGGGTGCTCATTCGTGTCATTGGACCCGGCGGCTGTGCTGCCTCGGTGGCCGTAACAGAAATGCCAGGCATCAAAAGTACCGGCACCCACCGTGATGGTTTCCTCACCCACATACTCAATGCGCATGCCAGCATCATGCCAAATCAACGACGGACCAGTGGCACCGCGATGATCTAACGAAGTCATGAGAAAACGATCGAATAAATGTATCGGCGATGCCTGATGACGATCAATAACGGCAAGATGCCAAGCATCACCTTGAATGGGATGTGTGCCGAAGATCAGCGGTCGTTGATCATAAGCTTCATGCTCAGAGAATCGACCTCGCGCAGCAGTCCAGCCCTCGCAATCAGCGCCTTGATCACCAAACCAGAACCAACTACTCCCTGTATCAACATCACCCACTGACAGTCTCACAAAGGCGTCGGTTGTGTCCCACTGTGCATTTTTAGTGAGCGTCACATCTCTCAGCACATTTGGATCATCATCGATTTCGCAATGTGCGCGCAATGTCCGCCGGCCATCAGCATGCACGGTAATGGCAAAGTGCTCTCTCCCTCTCTCCACTCCTTCGCGCCCCGGCTTGCGGCTCGTATAGTGAATGTGTCCTCGGATTGTTTTATGGGGACGCATGGGCAATCTCATCTTAGTCTGATTCGCTTTACCATGGTGCCACAAAGCGCCTATGGTGGCAGTTAATCCCGCTATCCAATGAGTCTCGCTAAACACCATGTCCCGTCAAACCCCAGACAGTAGGGATAACGCTGCACCCGCACCGGCAGATCAAACTGTTTACCCAGGCTGGTGGATTGTCCTAGCGGCTGGTTCTGGACAGATGTTACAAGGCGGTTTTGTATTCTGGAGTATGGGACTCTATACCGCGACCTTTGAGGATGTCTTTGGCGCACCACGCGCACAGATCAACCTGATCGAAACCTGCCTAACGGTTTCCACTAATTTGCTGTCTCCCATCGCCGGCATTCTCATCGATCGCTGGTCAGTTCGGCACCTTATGATGATCGGTCTGACGGCGATGGGTCTTGGTCTCATGGTCCTTAGCCAAGCCGGCACGCTCCTCCACGTGTGGGTCGTCTGGGCCAGCCTTATTCCTTTGGGAGTACTGTTAATTGGTGCTATCCCCGGCGCTGCCTTAATCAGCCGCTGGTTCATTCGCCGACGAGGGCTAGCCCTTGGACTGGCTGCGACCGGCAGCTCTATCGGTGGCTTTCTCATGCCGCCGCTAATGACCTGGATGT